>Ga0190315_1000169_pt1 | contig 41270 bp, 43 predicted proteins | sample 48701101_MG_FD_161673 | JGI IMG/M metagenome (GOLD analysis project Ga0190315, IMG submission 161673) | Hydrothermal vent sediment bacterial communities from Southern Trench, Guaymas Basin, Mexico - 4870-11-0-1_MG | ecosystem: Environmental > Aquatic > Marine > Hydrothermal vents > Sediment ...
TTGTATTCTCTCGGGAAGCACTGCTGAGAGTGCTATCGCTAGTATTAATGCCGGAAATGCTAAGAACATGTCGGTTATACGCATTAGGAGTTCATCAACTTTGCCACCTTTGTACCCTGCCATTAGTCCCAACACTATACCTAAGGGTACTCCAAGGGATATGACTATTATGGAGACGACAAAAGAGGTTCTTGCACCACTCAGGATCAAACTTAGAAGATCTCTTCCAAAGTGATCTGCTCCCAATGGATAGGTTATCGTTGTATTTGCAAACTCTAGGTATGCCTTACTTCCAGGTGGTGTTAGAACTACTTGACTATAGTTTGATGTATAGAGAGATGGGAAAAAGTTGTATCTCCAAGTTGCCATTCTTGGTCCGAAAACTCCCAAAAGGATGAAAATTATAACCAGAAACACGCCTATTAAAGCAGGTGGAGAGCGGTTAAGAGCATAGAGCATTAATCTCCATTCCTCTATCTTTGATTTGTTCTTTGCTTTCCAGTCTTTCTTGAAGAGGCTTATAAATGATGCAATTCCATAGACAAGCTTATCGGCGATTTTGTCAAATATGTTCTTTTTATATTCCTCCTGCATTTTTCTCCCCCCTAATACCTAACCCTCGGGTCTATCACTGCATACAGGATATCAACTACTAGATTGGCGGTAACGTAAATTAAGGCATAAATGAAGGTTATTGCGACTATAACTGGAAAGTCGAGATTCTGAATCGATTGAATTGCATAGCTTCCCATACCAGGGAGTGCAAATACTGTCTCTGTTATAGGCGTTCCACCAAGCAGACCCCCAAACTGCAGGCCCAACACCGTGACTATTGGCACCAAGGCATTCTTAAGGGCATGTCTGTAAATCCTGAGCTTAGGAACACCTTTTGCTTTCAGAAACTCAATGTAATCTCCGCTGATAGCCTCAAGGAAGGAGTTTCTAACAAATCTTGCCACGACTCCAGTTCCCATAAAACCAAGCACAAAGCCTGGAAGCCAGAACCTTGCCAAATGCTGTTTAAATAACGTAAAATCCCCCGTAAGAAGGGCATCTATTATTGGGACGTGGGTTATCTGAGTAGCAGGAGTGGGAGGAACACCAGCTAAGTTTGTTATTCTAAACTTTACAAAAAACACAAAGATCAGAAGATACCCAAGCCAGAACACCGGAGTTGAGACCCCAATTAAAGCAAAAATTCTGACTATTGTATCCACAATACTATTTCTCTTTAGGGCGGAAATTAGGCCCAGAGGAATTCCAATAATGAGCATGAATACAAATGCTATTATAGCCAATTGAAAAGTGACAGGAAATCTATCTCTAATATCATCTAAAACAGGATTTGAGGTTCTTGGGTCTATGAGGGTGTTTGTTGCAATCCCTTTTACTAGGAAGATGTACTGGGCATACCAAGGGTCATTCAGGTGGTATCTCTCTTTTATCCTTTCAACTGCTTCTGGAGATGCTTTTTCTCCACCAGCCCAAGCTTTAGCCGGATCGGCTGGGATAATATAAGCTATCAAAAAGACTATCAAGGTTACTCCGACTATTGTGGGAACAAAGGTTAGGAGTCTTCTTATTAGGAATTTTTTGAGTCCAGCCATTTTTATCCCCCCTTGTTTCCTCTTTTGGGAGAATTTTAAAAAGAAAAAAGACATCAAGACTCAACAGAAACTTCAATCTTGCTAAACTCGGTTGCTCCATAGAGGAATGGGCCAACCCAGTTGTCTGAGTCTAAGTAGTCTGGTACCCATCCTACTACATAGACATCGTAGTCTCCCTTTGATGTCTTGGACAAATATACTGGCCATTCGTAGCTTCCTACTGTGACTTGGAACCCAAGCTGGCTCCAAATGTTTTGCAATAAGGTCATAATCTTCTCACGAGCACTGTTTCCAGCATTATAAATGAGCTCAATCTTATAGTCGCTTGGGTTGATTCCAGCTTCTTGCAGGAGTTGTTGAGCCTTGTTTATATTGTAGTTGTACTTACTAATTCCGTACTCTGTATAACCGGGCCATGGTTTTGGAATTGGACCCCAGTTCCTCTCAAGTAGTCCGGAGTAAACTACTTGGGATATCTGATCATATGGAATTGCATAAGCTAAAGCCTCTCTAACCTTTGGATTGTTAAATGGCTCCTTTTGAGTGTTGAATACTATGAAGGTTAATATTGGTTGCAGAATGTCAGTTTTAACAATTGACTTGAATCCTTGGAATTCGAGGCCTTTAACATCGTTCACCCTCTCTGGTGGGGTTGCAACTGTATCAACCGTTCCTGTTTGGAAGAGCTGAATTCTTGAAACAGCGTCATTGTTTATGACATAAATAACCCTCTGGTGCCTTGGCTTTATACTTTTGTCCCAGTAATATGGGTTGTGTTCAAGCACGATGTAAGCGTTTTCTTTGTACTCTTTAACATAGAAGGGACCAGTTCCAACGGGTTGCTTGTGCATGAGCTGGTGGGTTGGGTCTTGTTCGCCTTCTTGGACATATGGCTCCCATGCATCTGGGTTCTTTCCGTTGTTTGAGGCCTTTAATGCTTCCTCGTACTTGTCACCAAGGAGATACTCCATTGGAACCACTGAGAGGAATGGATCTGCCAGTATACCAAGAACTGCTGCATATGGTGCCGGTAGAACAAGCTTGAAGACACCAGCAGTTTCTCCATTATATCCGAAGGTGTTTAACAGGTCCTGGAGGGACTTGACTTCTACAGTCTTTCCGTTGTACTCTGCAATAAGCTTCTTGCTTTTGATGACATCTTCAAATTCTTCTTCAGTCAGAGCTTGTGATTTGCTTATGTCCATGAAGCTTGAGACCATCCATGAGACGCTGTGTCCTAATCTCTGCACACGCCAGAAGGTGAAAACAACGTCAGTGGCATCAATTGGATATGTCTTGTCGTTCCATGGATCATAAGCTTTTACTCCTCCCCTTATAACAAAGTACCACTCTGTACCGTCTTTGTTGTGTGCCCATGCAACGGCTAAGTCTGGAGTTACCTTTTCGGTTTCTTCTTTCCAGTATGTGACAAGAGTGTCACCGATCTCGTGCCAGATTTCCCATCCAAAGGTTTCATATGTCCAAGCTGGGTCAAAGCTCTCTGGCCATCCGATTGTCCCTATAACGTATGTTTGAGCATCGTTCTTGTAGTCCCCAATCCCAATGGGCACACTTGGAGCATTTGGATCCTCCCAGATGAGATCATACCTCTCTGGGAATGTGGGGTGATAATATCTTCCCTTAACCCACTCCCAGTAAACACGAAGCTGTCTGTTTTGTCCGAGAATTACCTCGGGTACAAGCTGGTTACCAAGTATGTAGAGAGCCTTAAAGAGCTCTGTTCTTATTTCGGGGTTGGTTTCTCTTCTTGCAGCAATTACAAGGGCATCAACAATGGTATTCCTGAAGAATGCAGGATTTATTGCACCAAAACCTTGTCCCGCTTCCATTAATTCCTTGACAGATGGAGTATTAGCTTCATCAACGACATAAGTTACTTTAATTATTTTCTTTCCACTTGGCAAAGAAGCTGGCATTTGAGATCCTTCAGGACCAACCAATATGACGCTCTTGTCGGTTTCAATGACCTCATAAGTTGGTCCCGCTGGCTGGGTTGTTGTTTGGGTTGGGGAGCTTGTGGGTGTTTTGGTTGGGGAAGATGTTGTGGTCTGTGTTGTTTGTGTAGTGACTGAAGTGGTAGTTGTGCCACCACCAATGCACCCACTTGCTACTACTGCAAAAATCAAAACGCCTATCACTAATAGTGTTGCCAACTGCTTCTTCATTTACACACCTCCACGGAATTGAGCACTAGTAAGTTTATCGTACGGCTTTAATAAATTTTTCTACTCTACGAATCTGCTTGTGTAACAAATAACAGAATATAACTTGATTATTCCTTTCTATTGGGCAATGCTTTTGCATCCAGTAACGAATAATTTTTGTCATGACTCTGAAAATAGATGCGAAAACCTTAAATTATAGAAGATCTCTAGAAGAATTGACAACAAAAATCTGGTGATGCAAATGGTTAGGGCATACATCTTGTTAACAATTGAAATCGGGAAGGTTGAGAAAGTAATAGAAGAAATAAAAGCGATTCCAGGGGTTTTAAAAGCCGATGCCGTAACAGGTCCCTATGATGCAATAGTTGAACTTGAAGCCTCAGACTTGGGAGAACTTACGAGAAAAATCCTGCACGATATACACAACATAGATGGGGTAATTGACACAACAACTGCAATAGTTGTAGAAACAGAAGAGTAAAGTCATTTTTTCCTACGTGCTTTTCTAAATTCTCTAACCTTTTGGGCTATTAGCTTTAGAGTTTTTGATTTTCCATGCTTGCTTTCGACTACGATCCGGCCTTTAACCCGTAGCTCTTCATCTAATCCTGCAAGCCTTGGATTGAGGGCCTCCTTATTGACTTCTATGAGGGTAATACCTAAACCTTTGGCTGCGTCTATTATTTCATCTATGTCTGGTTTTTCCACTGCAAGGTTTTTTGGGACTTCCCTTCCATATTTCCGTGGAATCCTGGCATCTATTTCATTTGCCCATATCACGAACTTGCCCATTTTTGAACACCTAAAAAGTTTAAAAAGCCTCGGCATTAAAAATTCTTTGGTGAGAGTATGGAAATGGATTCACTCACGCAGCTTTTAAAGACTCATATTACAGCCGGTGATTTTGTTGTAGTAGAATATCCTTCTTTATATCCCCTTGAAAATTTGGTCTGGGGGGAGCTTATACCCTCACTTTCCAATCATGAAATTTTGATAGATGACTTTTTTGGCGTGGGCGATCTATTGTTTAGGGATTATATAAGAAAAAGTCCTCCCGAAAAATACAAAGCTTTAATGGAATCCATAAAGAGGATAAAGGCAATAAGAATTGGCCCGGGTAGAACAAGTTATGCTTCTGTAGTTGAAGAAATGCCCGTTACATATGAAATCTCTGAGTTTATGAGGAATTATTATAATGCTCTGACGAAACTCTCTTCTCCCTCAACAAAGGTTGAGTATTCGATAACCCTCGGTATATCCCAGTACATTTACTTTGGTGGAGATAAGGCCCTTAGGGCGATTTTGTTTACAAGAAGCATGCTCCCGTTTGAAGACTGGACTTCTATTTACTTCGTGAACCGTGATATTCTAGATAAGCAGCAAATTGCCGTTCTAAGAGAGCTTGCAAGCAAGTCAATAAAAATCAAAAAAGAAGGAGATCTCCATAAACTTGAGATGGAGGAATAGTTTGGTGATCAAAATGATAAAACAGGGAGATAAAGTTGTGCTACTTGATCCTAGAGGGAAAAGATACCTTATAACTGTGAAAGAGGGAGAATTTCATACAGATTTAGGCAAAATAAGTCTGAGTGAGCTTTTGGGTAAAGAGTTTGGAACTTTTATAGAGTCCCATAAGGGATATCAATTCAGAGTTCTCAAACCCAGAATAGTTGATTATATTGACAAGATGAAAAGAGGACCTCAGATAATTCACCCAAAAGACGTTGCTCAAATAGTAGCATTTGCTGGAATCTCTCCTGGAGACGTTATAGTTGAGGCAGGAATAGGGAGTGGAGCATTAACACTTTTTTTGGCCAACATTGTTGGTCCTCATGGAAAAATAATCGGTTATGAGGTAAGAGAAGATTTCGCAAAGCTCGCATGGAGGAATATTGAGTGGGCAGGCTTCGCAGATAGAGTTGAGATAAAGTTAAAGAACATCTATGAGGGAATTGATGAGGAAAACGTGGATCACGTTATTTTAGACCTGCCACAGCCAGAGAACGTTGTAGAGCATACGATAAGGGCTTTAAAGCCGGGAGGGTTTTTTGTTGCATACACGCCTTGTATAACTCAGGTTGGTAGGCTATATAGGAAGTTAAGGGAGCACAAAGAGCATTTTACAAGACCAAAAACAATTGAATGCCTTGTGAGAGAGCAGGAAGTTAAGGAGGAATGCATAAGACCAAGGACGACTATGCTGGCTCATACTGGGTATATAACCTTCGTTAGGAAGAGATAGCACTTTTTGTTGTCTTTAAGTCCCTTTTATGAGCTATCTTTTCTTCTCATGCATCTTTAACCTTAGGTTTACAATAATTTTAATTTCCCAAGCAACCAAATAAGGTTTATAAGGAGTTTTCTAAATTCGAATAGGCGATGAAGAACTCTAGGGTATCTGAACTGTGATGATGGTCAATCACTGAGCCGCTAAACGTATAAACCTTTGTGTTCTATTGTTTCTGATGAGGCGTAAGCTTGGAAGAAATTTTAGAAAAAAGATTTAAGAATTGAAATCCTTCATCCCGGTGGATTGGAGATCAGCAGGGGAGTTAGCAGAGCTCTGTGGCATTAACGAAAAATCCAAAGTTCTTGATATGGCATGCGGTACCGGAGAAAGCGCTTGCTTTTTGTCGGAAACCTTTGGATGTGAGGTTGTAGGAATTGACATACGCCACTCCGTATTTTGAATCCTTAAGCGGGTTCTGCTCAAGGAAGAAGTAGTTCTTTGAGATTTCTCTCATATGGAGAAGGGCTCCTCTTTTGGTTCTTACAACTTTTAGCTTGACATTGTTCTCATAATAAAAAATAAGAGACAAGATGACTTAAAACCTTTCTTTATACTATCTTCCCCATACCGAGCACTCTGGGAGAGATAAAAGCCCCAAGTTCCTCCTTTTCTTTTCCCACGGCAGCTATAGAGTTCATGAACTCAAATACGTTCCCAACGAACATGTTATCTTTAAAGGGGACAAGCTCGCCGTTTTTAACGACGTAGCCAAGTTCCACGGTTAGCGAAAAGTCACCACTGATCGGGTTTGCAGTGTGCTCGCCGAAGACCTTCTTTATTATAACCCCTTCAAAATCCTCAAGGTTTTCTTCTTTTCCCTCTACGAGTATGTTGCTCGTGCCAATATGCGGAGGCGTTCTGAAGTCTCTCACGGCATTTCCTGTACTTTCCATTCCCAAGAGCCTTGCGTAGGTTTCATCCAGAAGAAAATTTTTCAATATTCCATTTTCAACTAAGACAGTTCTTTGGCTTGGATTTCCTTCACCATCAAAGGAATAACTCGCTATTTTGCCCTCTAGTGTAGCATCGTCGACAAGGGTAAACGATTCACTTGCCACGTTTTCTCCAACTGCCATAAATTTACTCCTCTTATGATATACATTACCCCCTTTCAAGTTTGAAATAAATGATCCAAGAACTGATGCAACTGAATGAGGTTCAAAAACTATTTCTCCTTCAAACCGATCTAGGGGCTTTGCATTATAGCTCAACTCGGTCTCTTGTAGGGCTTTTTCAAGTCCTATCTCTAGCTCTTTTTCAAAGTCCATCATAAACCTTGAAGCCTTGTAATAGTCTCCAGTTCCAGTCTTTTCGTCTTTTTTAACGACATAAACACTAAAGCTCATTGCTGTCCCTTCTTCCTCTATTTCAATTCCGTTTGAATTCACTATGCCGTCCTTTGCCACACCAAATGCCAGCCTTCCCGAGAAAGTATAATCCCTCCCGTATTTTTCTCTTAGCTCACTCTCTCTTTGAGATATCCCCCTTCCCAGATTTAGAGCTTCTTCAAACTCCAGCTCTGCTATCCGCTTATCGTAAATCCCACTAACCCTTTTGATCGGTTTTTTGTCAGGGAAGCCATAAAATCTTACCTCCCCCACCTTTGCAAGCTTTATGCTCTTTTTAACAAACCTCTCGAGATCTTCTTTTGAGTGATTGATTCCAGTTATATATGAGAATCCCTGTTTTCCTTTGTACCCAACTCTAAGCCCTATCCCGGAATGATACTTCCTTTGAGCCCTTTCAAGCTCACACTTCTCGATTTTAAATGAGCTTCCCCTCCCAACCTCCCAGTAAATCTCCCATTCAATGCTCTCACGATTTAAGATTTTGATTAACTCGTCTATCATCTTTCCACCCGCTTTTTGTAAAGTAGGAGGGATTAAAGGTTTTTGGTAAAATATATATTTTCTTTTGCCAGAATTATTTTTAGGTGGATGAAGTGAGATTAGCGGCTGTGGTTTTAATTTTGATCCTTCTCTCAAGTGGATGTTTAGGAGTGAACTCAACTCTGTCTCCTTCTCAGGAGAAAGAAGTCTCGTGCCTCAAGCCTGGGTATGGAGAATTTAATGCAGGAAACATCTTATTCAATTTAACTGATGAGCATGAGCGTTTAGAAGAGAACTTAGCGTTCCTTATGCCACCCAACAGCGCCATTAAAATCAAAGGCCTTCTCTTCGCCAAAAAATACAGCATAAATCGGAAGGAGTGCTATTATAAAGGAAAAGTCAAGCTTCGTGCCTTTTTAGGAGATTCAAACACTTCAAACAGCTGGAGCTATCTTCAGAGCAGACTTAAAAGGGTCGAAAATATAAGCGTTGAAATACTCCCAAAAGAGACTACCATATCTGAAAACAAAAACGCAACTTTTGAAGTAATGATAAAGACCGAAAACACAAGAGTCGGTGAAACTTACCACATTTATATTGTCGCATTTGGAGAAGATGGATGGAAGGCCTGGGCTAGGATAGAGGTGAAGATCTGGGGCTTAGAGAAGCCCACCCACTAATGCTCGTGTTAAAACATGCGGACCTCCATCATCGACAGAGACCCACTGTCCCTTTCCGCAATATCCAGGGAATTCAATTTTAAGGTCTTTTCCAATTGCCCTTATATTTTTGAGGACATCCAGAATCTTACCTGAGAGCGCAACATCCCTTATTGGTGTTTTTATCTTCCCGTTCTTGATTGTATAGCCTTCCTTAGCACCGAACATAAAGGTGCCGTTTGCTATATCCACCTGCCCGCCTTTGTCTCCTATGAGATACAATCCGTTCTTAACCTCTTCAAGCATCTCTTCGAAACTCCAGTCTCTTGGTTCTATATAGGTGTTGCTCATTCTAACCAGAGGTTGATAGTTGTAGCTCTGAGCTCTTCCATGGCCATTTGGTTCTAAATTAAAGAAAGCGGTTGTTTCTCTATCAAGAAGGTATCCCTTCAAGATTCCGTCTTTTATGATCTCAACTCTTCTCCCCTTAATTCCCTCGTCATCATAAGGATAGGAGCCGAATTTTCCTTTCAGAGTTGGATCGTCTACAACAGTAAGCTCCTCAACGGCTATCTTTTCTCCGAGCTTCCCTTCCAATATGCTTTCACCATTTTTGACTGCATCACCTTCTGCCGCATGTCCAAGGGCTTCGTGAATGAAAACCCCAGCAAGTTCGGGGTCAATTATTACATCAAACTCTCCCGAGGGTGGTAGGGAGGAGTTCAAAAGCCCCTTTGCTTTGTCTTTAACAAAAGAAGCCCAGTATTCAAAATCCACTCCCTCTATAATTTCCCATCCTGAAGTGCCTCCAAGGACTTTCCAATAGGTTTGCATGTTGTTGCCCTTCTTTGCGGTAACAGAAAAACTCAAACGAATTCTAGGGATAGCTGTTCTGATTTCACTCCCAATAGAATTAAAATAGAACTGCTCCTTTGTTCCATCTCCGTAGATTATCTTTCTGTTCGGTAGGTTTTCCCCAATTAGCAGAGAATCCAGTTCTTTTAGAAGGTCTATCTTTTCTTCCAGATCAACTTCAGAAAAAGGCTTCTTAACCCTAATTTCCGCGTTGTCCCTAACTGGGTCTCCGAGATAGATTTTTGAATTGCCTTTTGTAGCTTTTGCAATTTTCATTGCAATCTCTATTGCTTTTTCAGCTCTTCTCATGTCGTTTGCCGAGGAAAAGCCCCAAGAACCGTCAAAAGCCCTAACGCCAATGCCTATTTCCATATTTGAAGAGATGTCCTCAAAGTGAGAATTTTGCATCTCAATGTGAGTTGCGCTTATTTTGGCTATTCTGACCTCGTAGTAAGGTACACTATATTTTCGGCTGAGTTCTTCGGCTTTTTTGATTAGATTTTCAATTTCCATAGAACCCCCAAAGAAGAGAACCGAGCAAGGTTTATATCGTTTTTGAAAAAGGAAAAGAAAAGAGAAAGCTCAATATTCGACTTCTCCCTTTTTCTTAAGCTCTTTGTACATCCTCCATGTTATAATTGGCTTTTTAGCTGCGAGAACATCGTCCACTCTTCTAACTGCTGTATTGTGTGGAGCACTCTTAACTATCTCTGGATTAGTATATGCCTCTTCGCTGATCCTCTTAAGTGCCTCAACATAGGCATCAAGCTCTTCCTTGCTGACGGTTTCCGTCGGTTCAATCATCAATGCTTCATGCACTATTAGGGGGAAGTAAATTGTTGGAGCGTGCAATCCAAAGTCGAGCAATCTCTTGGCAACGTCCAGAGCCTTAACTCCCATCTCTTTTCTCATTGGCTCTGCTGAAAATACTACCTCATGCTTCCTGAGCTCTTTGTGAGGCAATTCATATCCTCTCGTGCCCTTTAATTTTTGTGTGAGGTAATTGGCATTAAGCACTGCAATTTCGGCAACTTCTCTAAGCCCGTCTCTTCCCATGATCTTAAGGTAGGTGAGTGCCCTAACAAGCACTGCAAAGTTTCCATAAAATTCTTTAACCTTTCCTATACTCTTTGGCAGGTCGTAGTTGAGATAATACTTCTCCCCGTCAAATTCAACTAGTGGAACTGGTAAATAATCCATAAGATGCTTCTTTACTCCTACAGGCCCTGCTCCAGGCCCACCGCCTCCATGAGGTGTCGAAAATGTCTTATGGAGGTTTATGTGGACAACATCAAAGCCCATGTCTCCAGGTCTTATCTTGCCGAGAATTCCATTTAAGTTTGCACCGTCATAGTATAGCAATCCACCAGCTTTGTGGACTATTTTTGCTATCTCCAAGATGTCCTCTTCGAATATTCCCAAAGTGTTGGGATTTGTGAGCATTATTCCCGCTGTCTTTTCGCTTACTGCATTTTCCAAAGCCTCTAAATCAACCATGCCTTGTTCGTTTGAGGGAATTTCTATAACTTTAAAGCCAGCCATTGCAGCTGAGGCAGGATTCGTACCGTGAGCCGAATCCGGGACTATTATTTCATTCCTTTGGGCCTCTCCCCTGTCGAGGTGATATGCCCTTATTATCATAACCCCTGTAAATTCTCCATTCGCTCCAGCTGCGGGCTGTAGGGTAAAGCGATCCATTCCGGTAATCTCTTTAAGCCACTGCTCAAGTTCCCACATTATCTGCAAGGCACCTTGAACTGTTCTCGGGTCTTGATATGGATGAATAAAGGCAACCTTCGGGTGGTTTGCAAATTCCTCATTTATTTTGGGATTATACTTCATGGTGCACGAGCCGAGCGGATAAATGCCCGAGTCAACACCATAGTTCATCTCGCTCAGCCTTGTATAGTGTTTGACGACTTCTGGCTCACTAACCTCAGGAAGTTCGAGGCTTTTTCTCCTTAAATCTTCTGGGATTTGAACTTCAATGTCTTCGATGGGCTCAGGAAGGGTAAATCCAAGTCTTCCTGGCTTTGAGAGTTCAAAAATTAGGGGTTCATCCCATTTGGCTTGTCTGAACATCTTTATCACCTCATAGCTCCGCCTCGTTTATTATCTCTCCAATATTTCTCACAAGTTCGTCTATCCACTCTCTCCTCGTTGTTTCGGTTACTGCCAGTAGAGCACTCTCGTCGAGCTCTGGAAAGTATGGTTTTAGGTAGAAACCGCCGTGTATTCCTCTTTCAAGTAGCCTCTCGTGAATAATTGGGTAGGGAATCTCAAATGTGGCCGGGACGTCTTTGAAGTTAATCGCATCAAACGGTATTTCAGCAACTTCACTCAATCTCTTCTTGAAATACGCTGTGTTCTTTAGAATTATCTCTCCAAGATTCTTAAGGCCCTTCGGCCCGAGGGAAGCCAGGTGAATTGCAGCCGCGACAGCTACAAGGGCTTCGTTTGAACATATATTCGATGTGGCCTTGGCCCTCCTTATATGTTGTTCTCTTGTCTGGAGTGTCATCACAAAGGCTCTTTTCCCTTCTGCATCTCTTGTCATTCCTATAATTCTTCCCGGCATCTGCCTTATGAGGGCTCTCTCATTTTTAGTGGCAAATATTCCAGCCCTGGGACCTCCAAAGTTTAATGCACTTCCGAGAAATGACGCCTCTCCTACTACAATGTCTGCTCCCAAGCTACCGGGAGCCTCTATTATCCCCAAAATCGTGGGATCTACACCGACTACAAAGAGGGCGTCGTTTTCATGGGCAATTTCCCCGATTTCTTTTATTTGTTCTTCAATTATTCCAAAGAAGTTAGGAAGCTCAACATAGACTCCAGCGGCATTTTTCGCCTTCTCCTTTAACTCCTCAAGATCCATCTGCCCTTTCTCGTTCCACTTTACGTATTCTATCTCTATATCTGCTCCCTCTACAAAGGTCTTGAGAACCATGTTTCTTTCTGGATGGATGTGTTTTGGAACTACAAACTTATTCTTTTTCTTGACCCTAGCCGCCATCCTAGCGGCCTCACCAAGGGCAGTTCCCCAGTCATACATTGAGGCATTTACAATCTCTAGGCCCACAAGCTCCCCAATCAAACTCTGGTATTCAAAAAGTGCCTGCAGCATTCCTTGGCTTATCTCTGCTTGGTATGGGGTATAGGAGGTTATGAACTCGCTTCTCTCTATAAGGTACTTCACATGAGCCGGTACGTAGTGGAAATAAGCCCCGGCACCAAGAAAAGTTGGCATCTCAAGAACGGTCTTGTTTTTGTTGACAATCTCGTTCATCTCAAGGAAAACTTCGTATTCGCTTTTGCCTTCTGGAAGATTAAACTCCTTGACAAAACCCTTTGGAACATCAGAGAAAAGGTCTTCAATGCTCTTAAAGCCAATTTCCCTGAGCATTTCCTCCTTGTGTGCTGAGTTTGGAATGTAGTGTTTACCCATTTTTCATCACCCTTTGAAATTATCATCTAAATATTTTGTTTCATTAAAATATATGTCTTGTGATTGACTTTTTTCCTGTGTGATGATGAAAGTAGAAAAGAGATTCAGAAAAGTTATAGCAGAGAAATATGGACGGGTTAGAGAGGTTTTAGCCGTTGCAGTAACTGAAGCCATGAAACTCTGGATTAAAAAGTCGAAAGCGAGAAACAATGAAGCTTAATGCGGAGGAAGTTAGAGGTTTGTCCAAGTGCCACAGAGAGGATGTTGTTATGAATGCCGACTAGTGCGCTTTCAACATCCGGAAGAGGGGAAAACCATAAACCCAAGCCTTCCTGCTCTTGCGGGGGACAATGGCTCAAGACCGAGTCCGAGGTGTTCAAAGAACCCGCTCTAACGGGTTCCCTGATGAGAACCCCTTAAACCTCTCCCAATAGCGAGAGGTTAACTCGTCACGACGGAGAAGAAGTCAGTAAACAATGGATATATAACTTATGGTGTGAAACACATTTGACCAGAAATGCTTAAAAGTGATGAGTATCTACATTGACTCGGTGAAAAAATGATCATCTATTTAGATAATGCAAATACAACTAAACCAGACCCAGAGGTCATTAAGGTCATGCTTGAGTACTTAGAAGAGAAATACGGAGCTCCAGGAGGAGAGTTTGGACATATATTTGATGAAGATGCAAGGGAAGCAGTAGAGATAGCGAGGGAAAAGATAGCGAGAGAGATAAATGCATCTCCAGAGGAGATTATTTTTGTCTCAGATGAAATAGAGGCGGATAATATAGCAATAAAGGGGGTAGCATTCCAAAAGGGCAATGGAAAAGTGCTGACAAGTAAAATTGAAAGAAAAGCAATCATAAACACGGTGAGGCGATTGAAAGAATTTGGCTTCGAAACTCATGAACTCAGTGTTGATAGAGAAGGCTTCATTAAAATCGAGGAACTGCAGAATAACTTAAATGATGCAATTCTCTTTGCAACTCACCATGGAAATTTCGAGATTGGTACTATTCAGGATGTAAAAGCCATAAGCGACTTAGTTCATGAGAAGGGCGCATTGCTCTACTTGGATGCCACTCAAAGCTTCGGAAAAGTTAAAATCAATGTCAAAAAACTCGATGTTGATTTAATGAGCATTACAGCCCATCTAATCCACGGACCTAAAGGGATAGCTGCCCTCTATATAAGAGATGGAATCAAAATAAAGCCTATTTTAGATGGAGATGTAAGGGAGAGAGGTATTAGACCTGGAATGATAAACGTTCCAGCCATTGCTGGTTTTGGAAAAGCTGTTGAGCTAATTAATTATGAAGATGCAAAGAGAATGGCAAAACTGAGGGATAAACTTATTGATTTGTTGCTTACGATCCCAGACACAAAGTTAAATGGTCCAAGAGGGGTTAAGAGGCTTCCACACAACGTTAATGTTTCATTCGCTTATGTTGAAGGTGAAAGTGTATTATTGCACTGCGACATGAGAGGAGTAGTATTCTCAACTGGCTCAGCTTGTTATTCCCAAGAACTCCTGCCAAGCCATGTTATCAGAGGTATAGGAGGCTCATTTGAAGACGCTCATGGCTCAGTAAGGCTTAGTCTAAGCAAGTGGACAACAGAAGAAGAGATAATTAAGGCTTATGAGATATTAAAAGATGTTGTAACTAAGCTGAGGGAAATAAGCATTTATGGTGGAAAGAAATGATTAAAATCAATGTTGTTGGAAAGTCTTGTCCAGTTCCACTCAATGAGTTTAGAAAAGCGATTAGAAGAGCCCCAGTTGGCGAAATTATTGAAATAATCGGAACGCATGAGCTTAGTAAAGGAGAAATAGCCCTAGCCGCTGAAGAAACTGGACAAGAAATTCTGGAAATTGATGAAAAAGATGGAGTATGGAGAATAGTCATAAAAAAGGTGAGGTAAATGGAGAGATTCGATGCAAGAAAGTGGGATGAGAAGAAACGTATAGGGTATTCAAGAAAGGTCTTGCAGTTATTCCTAAATCCAAAAAACGTTGGAGAAATTAAGAATCCGTCAGTCACGGCAAAAGCAGGAAGTCCAGCCTGTGGTGACATGATAAAGCTCTATTTAAAGATTGAAAACGATAAAATAGTTGATGCAAAGTTTAAGACATATGGGTGTGCCGCTAACATAGCCACAGCTTCTATGCTAACCGAGATGATAATTGGAAAACCTGTTGAAGAAGCTAAAAAGATTAAATTTAAAGACCTCGTAGAAGCTCTTGGTGGTTTGCCTCAAATCAAATATCACTGTGCTGTTTTAGCTACTGAAGGTTTGAGGCAAGCTTTAGGAAAGTGGGATGTGATTCAAGGAAAAAGAAAAATTGATGAGAGCTTTGTTAAACTGATATTGGCTGCTGTTATTGATCCTCTCACAGGTGAGAGCGTTCTTCACGGACACAAATATCTCGGCTGTGAAATAGAAGGTAAAAAAGTCAAGATAAAGCTCGCCATTCCCAAGGATAGTGAAGAGGCAATTGTGTTTGAAGAGCAAATTAGAGAATCTTTTGAAGGCTTGGATGTTGATTTAGAGATCGAGTTCTCGGGGTAAACTTTTTATTTTCTATATCTTTTAAAAAGAGCGACTTATTATGAGGAGGAGCAACTGATGATAGTGGCCTTTGATTTCGATGGAACGCTTGTGGATAGCTACTCCGTTATAGAAGAGGCATTTAGAAGGGCATTAAAAAAGCATTTTCCTTGGCTTCCTTTTAAAGGTTTATTTGCTAAAATCCTTACTAGGATAGAACTTTATTTTGAGCGGCCCAAATTTGGAAAGTATACGAACAAAGTAAAGCAACCAAGATTTTTCAGAACTAAATTCGGCCGCACATGGTTTGAAGAAAGGGCAAAGCTCTCAAAGCCAATTGATGATTCCAAAGAGTTATTAAAAAAGCTTAAAGAAGAGGGGCATATTGTGATATCTTTCTCCGCGGAGGACTTTTTGGATGGGATGAAAGAATACAGACTGAAGATAGGGGGCTTTTATGAACTTTTTGATGATGTGATAATTTTCGGAAGAGATATGACTCTTTGTGAAGCCTTTCAGCTCGTCAGGGAAAGATATGGGGACGAAATCTTTGTATGGGTTGACGACAAACCATGGCGCTTTATAGGGAGAGGGGATGAGAATACTGAATACGTGTGGTACTATTTCCCCCCAACGGCAAAATACGTCACCAAAGAGATTCTAGACCAAATCCCACATCTTCACGTTATCCAAGACCTCTGGAGCATTTTTGACGTAATAGAGAGAATCAAAAGCGAGAGAAGTTAATCTCCGCTTATATACTCAAGGGGCATTATCTATAGTTTCATAGGGGACAGATCAGTCCTTGCAAACCCTATATAAGCCTGCTCCCACCGGCTTTAATTCTCAACTCAAATTTAAATATTTTGATTAGTCTAAATGTTTAAAAATACTGATGAAGAGTTTCAACCATGTATGAACTCCTTCCCCAGAAGGGCCTTAGAATTGGAAATTCAATTGTGATAGCGGATCTCCACATTGGATACGAGGAGAGCATGGCAAAGGAGGGCGTTTATCTTCCAAAAGTCTTTAAACAAATGCTTGATTCTATTGTTGCCCTTCTCAGAGAAGAGCGACCAAAAAGATTAATAATAAACGGTGACCTCAAGCACTCGTTCATTCCACTTAGGCGTGAAAAGTTTGAGCTTAAGGCGTTTTTTGAACATACACTCCCCTTCGTGGAGGAGGTAATTGTTGTAAGGGGGAACCACGACGTGGGAATAAGCTGGGTCAGGGAACTTGGTGTGGAAATTGTTGACGAAATTGACATCAAAGGGTGGAAAATAGTCCATGGTCACAAGCTTGTTGAAGGGGAAAAGTTTATCATAGGCCACGAGCATCCGGCGATCCGGCTTAGGGATGAAGTGGGGGCATTAATAAAGGTTCCAATCTTTTTGGTAGGGGAAACTTTGATAGTACTTCCAGCCTTTTCCCCATGGGCATATGGAAATGATGTCCTTAGGGAGATTGTTTCTCCTTTTCTTAAGCACATAAAACTGTCTAGCTTTGAAGTTTTTGTCCCCTTAGAAAAGGAACTCCTGAGTTTTGGAAAGCTTGGCGATCTAATCAGGGCACTTCAGAGAATTTGACCGCAAGAATTAAAATCAAAGAATCAAACTTCTTCTGGTGATAACATGGATGTACTAAGTGCGATAATATTCTTCGCCTATGCTCCCGCTTTAGCAATACTCTGGTATTTCTATCACGAGGATAAGTATGAACCAGAGCCCAAACAATATGTTATAGCAACGTTCATCCTAGGGGGAACTTTATCGGTTGGAGTTGCACTGGTCTTGGAAGCTTTTTTAGTACAGAGAGAATTTGGATATGCTCTCTTACCAGCAACCGCATTTTGTATGGCACTTGTGGCTGGCATTGTAGAAGAACCCGCAAAATCCCTAGCCATTAGGCTTCCGTTTAAGGCAGGCCAAATGAACGGGATAATGGATGGAGTCGTCTATGGCGTGGCAGCTGGATTAGGATCTGCAGCCACCGAGAATTTTTTATACGGAATTGGCTTTGGAGTTGGCACTACTATAGTAAGGGCTTTCTTAACTCCCTTGGCCCATGCCACTTGGAGTGCAATAATCGGCGTTGGATATGGCCTAAAGGCAGAGGGAAAAGCTCAAAGTCTCTCAAGTTATTTTACCCTTGCAATACTGCTTCACTTTCTTTGGGACTATTTTGCATTTTTGAGCCGTGCAATTCCCGCATATTACATCTTCACAATACTGCTAATCTTTATCAACATAGCCCTCGTTAGATACTTCATAATACTCGGGCAGAGGGAAGATTTGGAAAGGGCATGGTTTTATTGGTTCGTTAGGAGGTGAGGTTATGAAGGAAAAAATAGAGCGAGCCCTCTTTGAAGCGAGGCCATATATTGAGTACTATGAAGAGCTAAAGAAAAAAGTTGAGGAGATAAGTTCAAAGGCCCAAGATGAAGCCTCCTTTGTTAAAGCATTGGAGGAAGAGATAAAGAACGCTCAGGAGCCTTTCAAAACCGATTTGAGAATATTTCTTCAAAAGTTTGGCTCTCTTTAGAGGTATTCCCAACAATTTTCGAAAATTTTATTTTATCTGGAAATTTTTCGAGATGACGCCGATTTTTGACCACTAGTGGTTTATGGAGCTACATTCATGAATTTCCTTCTTATGTCATGTGCTTTTTACATGCTTTAGGATAAAAGATTAGCACAGTTGCTTTTTTGCAGATTTTAATGGTTTATAACTCCCTTTAGCGAATATAATCGGCCTGAAAAACTTTATATGTTCAAAAAAGACAAGATGTCTTGCTTTTGTATCTTGAGTATAGGACATGAGTAACATGTACAAAAATGTACAGGGGGTTGAAAAATGGAAAGATATGCTGGACAAAGCGTTACAAGGGGAGAAGAAAGTTATAGAGAAGTAACACCTGCTGCGATAATCTTGGGAGTTCTTTGGGGAGCATTCATGGCTGCAAGCTTTACTTATGCTGGTATGATTATGGGTTTTACCTCAGGAGGCTCTGCCATAGCGGCAATAGTAGGTTGGGGAATTCTTAGAGGTATCCTAAAGAAAGGTACGGTAGTGGAGAATAATATTGTCCAGACAGTTGCCTCAGCAGTTAATATCTCAGTATCGGGTGTCATTTTCACAATCCCAGCACTTTACATAATGGGTCTTCACCAAGAGATAAATACCCTGTACTTCTTCCTAGCAACTGCAGCTGGGGCAATTTTGGGTATAACATTCATAATCCCACTTAGAAAGCAGATGATCGAAATAGACAGACTTAGGTTCCCAACAGGAACTGCAGTTGCTACTATACTTAAGACTCCTGGAAGTGGAATAGAAAAGGCAAGGCTTTTGTTCTTTGGTATGGTTCTTAGCGCAGTAATTTATCTCATTCAGCAGTTCCCAATATTTGGGTTGCCACATGTTATACCTGAAGTTGTGGACTTAGGAGCAGCACTTCATCTCCCAGAATGGGTCAACTTAACAATTGCTCTCTCACTCATGGTATTTGGTATGGGTTTAATTACAGGAAGAAATGGTCTAATAGTTCTTGCGGGTGGTGTACTCTCTTACTACATTATAACTCCAGTAGTCAAGAGCCTTGGGTGGATTCCAGCAGATGTTCAAGGAAGTGCAATAAGTAGTTATGTATATGGCACAATGACAAGACCACTAGGTATTGGTATGCTCCTTGGAGGATCAATAGCGGGTTTGATACTTTCTCTACCTGTCATTGCAGTAGCTATGAAAAGTCTTGCACAAGCAAGCAAGTTTAAAGACAAGAACGGACACAACGAAGAACTTCCAATCCATTACTTAATCGGGGGCGCTATATTTGCCTTTGTCTTGCTTTTAGTAACAGCTTACAAGCTTGGAAACCTGAGCCTAGGAAGAAGCCTCCTCACAGCACTCATCGGTGTCGCATGGATCTTCATTGCATCACTCCTCGTAGCAATGTCCACTGGAATGACTGACTGGAGTCCAGTTTCAGGTTTGTCTCTCGTCTCAGTTATGATACTTCTCTACTTAACCAACAAGAACGTCCCACTCACAATCCTGATGGGTGCAACAGTTGGTGTGGCCATTTCAGGAGCCGCAGACATGATGCAAGACCTTAAGACTGGACACATAGTAGGTGCGGTTCCATCAAGACAACAAAAGGTCGAGCTCCTAACTGGCTGGTTAGGCCCAATAATCGCACTAACAGTTGTTGGTCTTATTTGGAATGCCTATGGAATTGGAAACGACAAAGTTCCAGCTCCTCAGGCCATGGCCCTTAAGTCAATGGTAGAAGCAGTACTTGGTGGAAGTGTACCAATAGATAAGTTCATAGCAGGTGGACTACTTGGGTTCCTTCTATCACTTAGTGGAGTTCCTGGACTTGGGGTACTAGTAGGACTCTCAATGTACCTTCCAATGCTCTATATCATTCCGTACGGAATTGGCTGTGTTGTGAACGAGGTTGCAAAGAGAAAGAAGGGTCACGAATTCATCGTTGAGAAACTCCTTCCATTTGCCGCTGGACTGATGGTTGGAGAAGCTGCTATGACATTACTATTTGCAGTGCTCACTGTAGCTGGAGTACTACACCCATGAGGTGATAACAATGAAGAAATTTATCGGAAATATAATGCTCACAATTGGACTGGTTGGAGGAGCTATAGCCTCAGCTAGAAATCCACCACTTTGGACAGCACTTGGAGGTAGTTTAGCTATCATGGGAGTTGGAATATTGCTCAGAAGACAAGGAGAGAAAGAAGAACTCCACCAGAGTGCTGCTCAAGGCAAAGGTGGAAAAGAAGAACTCAAGAGAACATTGGAGAACGCTATTGCGGAGATTGAAAAAATAATGGAAGAAAAAGAGAAGGACTTAGAAAAGGCAAGAGAGCACTTAGGAAAAATCCTTGAAACTTTAGAGAGCTTTGCAGAGAAGGCCCAACCACTTAGAATTGAAGGCATCAGGTTTTATGGGGAAGTCATGACAAGCTTCAGCAAGGCAGAGAGGCACTTAAACAGAGCATGGAGTGCCTATGCTGATGGATACATCAGGGAGGGAGACACATACCTTGAATCGGGATATTCCCAGCTTAAAGAGACTTCAAAACTTTTAAACTCCAGAATTTGATTCTTTTTCTTCTTTTTAAGGACAATTTACCAAAAACAGAGGACTTTAGTAGGAAACAAAATGAAGGGGCTCCTTGGTAATTGTTCATACAGCTACTAGTAATTCTACTTAATCGAAAAATATAAAACACATAAATTACGTAACATATTTCGGTGGAAGTTTTTGAAAAGAGTCCTAATTTTAGGCTTAGTTTTCCTTATTGTAGTGAGCTCCTCCGCATGCATGCAAAGGGAACCTACCCCAAAGGCCATCATTGAGGAAATTGAGGACACTGATAAATATATGTACTCCCTAAACTATACGGTGGCGGGGAATTCTAGTACCAGCATAATTCACTGCCGTGGCGGTTTTAACTACGATAGGGAGGAGGCGTTTTGGGAGTTGGCTACTATCACAGAAAATGGCAATGTTTTTTACAACAATTTCACGATTCTCGGGGATCTTATGTATTTCTCCTCTGTCTGGGAAAGGAACAATGAGATAGTGGAAAAAGTCAAAGAAAATATGACAATTCAGGAATACTTCAAGAGGCTGAATAAAGGGCTAACATCCATAAAAAGCCCCGAGGAGTTAAAATATGAGATACTAAAAGGCTCAAATCTTGCACGGAATCCTCTCTATTATATCAGAGACATGCTTCAAAATGCAACGAATTTTGAAACTGCAGAGGGGGATGGTATATATTTGGTCGTGTTTAGCTTCTCCAAGACCTATGAATCTCCAATGCCTGAGAACGTCACCCAGCAGCTGCGAGATTATTTTGAAACCCTGAGATACGTGAGAACAATAAATGGTACTGCCTGGCTTTGGATTAAAGATAATCTACCCATAAAGGGAAAAATCGAAGGAGTTGAAACACTCAGGCTTTTGATAGAAAACGCAACCTTAACCAAGAAATTCTCAGCAACCTTTGAAATTACATATGACTATAAACGGTCAGAATGGATTAAAAAGGTGATTGAATGAAGCAGTCATTCTTTGTGGTTCTAATAATCTTAATTCTTTTTTCTGGATATCTTATGTTTGAGAGAGCCCCTTCAACAGAAGTATGAATTCTACTCTACAAATATCGGGATAATCGAATCAGAGACATTCACTCAACTTATGAGGGGAGGCATGAACCTAAAGAGACGTGAAGGGTTTGAAGAAATTATGACCTATAATTTTGATGAAGAATTAATAGAGACTTACAGGACAGCTGTTTTTGATGGAAAATACTACCACCATCAACTTAGAAAAAACAAAGGGAGATACTTGAGAACGTAACTGAAGAGAATCCGCTTGAATCTATTGTTTCTTCAGAAATATTACTACTTTTATTGAGGGCCACTTTGCATGGCCACTTCACACTTTGTCGCTTTTTCTAAAGAACGGGAGCGTAGAGTTAATTGAAAAAGATGGCAACCTCTACGTTTTTAGAGTCAAATATAACAAAAAGAGCAACTTCAATCGTTAGAGGAGATATAACATACTCCTATTCATCTCCGGAATGGCTTCAAAAAATAAGAGAGTCAAGCTAATCAACTTCCCGATTGGACGTGCTTGTATCCATGTTAAAAAACGACATTGGAAAATTTCTAAAAATATCGAATTCTAGCCAATAGCCTTTAAAAAATCATGCTATCCTCAAGTTCTCAAGGCCTCTATGGAATATTATCATAGTTCTCACTTATAACTTAAAAGGTAAAAGGAAAACTCATTCCAGTTCCTTTATTCGTTTTTCAACTATGCTCCATATCTCTGGATATTTCTCTTTTATTGCCTTTTCCAAGAGTTTACCCGCCTCGTTTGAAATGCTGAATTCAGGAATAGTCTTTCTCAAGTACCTCAACACTGCAGCAGCTTCAGGAGACCATAAAGTAATCCTTGGATTCTTTAAAGCTTCCTGCAGACTTCTTTCGAGTGCTTCTTTATTTATGCCCTCCTTTGGCGGCGTTTCTACTTTGGGCATTGGTTCGGAGATTATTGCTTCTAATCCCCTTCCAAGGGCTTTTTTCTTTCTCATACATCATCAACCTCCTCGGCCAGTTTCATATATGCCTTAGCACCTCTGCTGTCTGGGGCATAGAGAAAAATTGGCTTTCCATGAGAAGGAGCTTCCGCTAGCTTTACATTTCTTGGGATCATAGTTCTGAACACTTTTTCCCCGAATATTCTTCTCACCTCTTCTTTGACTTCCTTGGAGAGGTTTGTCCTCTTGTCAAACATCGTTATCAGGAAGCCTCTAATTTCAAGCGGTATTCCAAGCCTCTCTCTGACAAGTTTAATTGCTTTTAAAAGAAGCCCTATACCTTCTAGGGCATAGTATTCTGCTTGAATAGGTATTATTACCTCATCGCTGGCGACGAGAGAATTCATCGTTAAAATGCCGAGGGATGGGGGTGTGTCTATTATAACGTAGTCGTACTTGTCCTTAATTTTAGCAAGCTTATTTCTAAGGATGTATTCTCTTCCTATCTGACTGCTGAGCTCGATCTCAGCACCACTTAGTGCAATATTGCTCGGAATTAATTCAAGCCCCTCTATTTGAGTAGGTATTATGACATCTTCAATCTCTGCCTCATCCAATATCACATTGTAAATAGTTGGGTTTGCATTTCTAAGTCCAAGTCCAACTGTTGTTGCCCCTTGAGGATCCATATCAACAAGGAGAACTCTTTTTCCTTTGAGAGCAAGTGCTGCTGAGAGATTTATTGCGGTAGTGCTCTTTCCTACTCCACCTTTTTGATTTGCAATACTTATTGCCGGCATGCCATTATTTACGAGATTGGAAGTTATAAACCTTGGCAGTTATAAGATATAAGTTATAACTTATAAGCCAGATGAGCTGAAAGGACTAAATTTAGCGAGAACATTCCACCTTTCGAAAAATCTCTTTGGTTTTCTTTCTCACCCCCAGTGAAAACAACCTTTAAGTATTTTCTGTTTTAAGATAATCTGGGTGAGAAAAATGAAAGTCAAGGTGGGAATTAACGGTTACGGAACTATAGGAAAAAGAGTTGCCTATGCAGTTTCAAAGCAAGATGATATGAAGCTAATAGGAGTCACAAAGACAAAACCGGATTTTGAAGCCTATCGGGCTAAAGAACTCGGAATCCCCGTTTATGCTGCAAGCGAGGAATTCTTACCGAGGTTCGAAAGGGCAGGTTTTGAAGTTGCTGGAACCCTTAGTGAGCTCCTCAAAGAAGTCGATGTCATAGTCGATGCCACTCCCGGTAGAATGGGTGAGAAGAACAAAGCTCTCTATGAAAAAGCAGGGGTTAAGGCAATATTTCAGGGAGGAGAGAAGGCAAGCGTTGCCGAGGTTTCCTTCGTTGCTCAAGCGAACTATGAAAAGGCCTTGGGCAAAGACTACGTTAGAGTAGTTTCTTGCAACACCACGGGACTAACGAGAACTCTGAATGCAATAAAGGACTACATCGACTACGTATATGCCGTGATGATTAGAAGGGCCGCAGATCCCAATGACATCAAGAGAGGTCCTATTAATGCCATAAAACCCTCAGTTGAGGTTCCATCCCACCACGGCCCCGATGTTCAGACCGTAATCCCCATAAACATTGAAACCATGGCATTTGTTGTACCAACAACTCTCATGCACGTCCACAGCATAATGGTTGAGCTCAAGAAGCCGGTCGAGGCGAAGGACGTCATAGAAGTCTTCGAGAACACTACAAGGGTTTTCCTCTTCGAGAAGGAAAAGGGCTTTGACAGCACCGCCCAGCTGATTGAGTTCGCCCGCGATATGCACAGAGAGTGGAACAACCTCTATGAGATAGCGGTTTGGAAGGAGAGCATAAGTGTCAAAGGAAACCGCCTTTTCTACATCCAAGCCGTCCACCAGGAGAGCGACGTTGTGCCAGAGAACATCGACGCAATTAGGGCGATGTTCGAGCTCGCCGATAAGTGGGAGAGCATAAAGAAGACGAACAAGAGCTTAGGGATTTTGAAGTGATGTTTTCTTTAAAATCCTCACCCTCCAGGGAAGCAGATCATCGGATCCACCTCCTAAACCAAGAGCGCTTTCCGATGTCCTTCTTGACGAGGAAGACGGTTTTTTCACACTCTTTTGCAACTTCGACAGGCAGTTCTCCAAACAGGCTTCTGGCGAAGAGCGAGCTCTCCGAGGCGCCCATTATAACGAGATCATAGGTACTGCACTCGGAAAGTATTGCCTTCTTAGGGTCATTGGCATGAACAATCTTCAAAGTGCCCCTTGCCCCGTTCAGGAGCCTCATAACCGGCTCGAGACGGCGTTCTATTCTCTTCCTTTCCACCCCCTCCCTATCAACGTAGAGCACTGTAACACTTGCATCGTTTTCGAGAGCGAATATTCTCGCTATATCCGCTGCTAAAAGACTGTGAGGTCCGCCTGATGTAGGGAAGAGAATTTTCCTAACTTCCTCACCTTTCCCCGGCTTCACGAGCAAAACATCACACGGGGCTTCCACGAGCTTATCGAGGTTGCTGCCAAGGATGTATCCCAGCCTCGAACGCCCCCTCCAGCCGAGCACAAGGAGGTCTGCCTTCTTGTTCTTTATGGCGCTCATTATTCCTCTGTAAACGCTGTGGGCGTAGTAGACCACGCCCCTCACGTTCATCTCTCCGCTAAGTCCTTCCCTCACCTTTCTGAGCAGTTCTAAAGCGGGGCCCGCAAAGCGGTGAGCCTCCTGAAGTGGCGTCTGCTCCGGAACTGTCACGACGCTTACGAGGGCCAGCTCACCATTTTTAGCCCGGGTTATGATTTCACCGACCTTGGCAAGGTATAGGGCGTTCTTCGGATTTGAGATGGCCACCAGAACCTTGTAGCCTTTTGGCAACCACTCACCGAATATGATTTCCCTCTCAAATGTCTCTTTCACTTCCCTCGCCCCCTTATAGCGGAAGCTTATTATCAAGCCTATAATCACCCACCCCAGCGTTATGAACCATGCAGTTGGACTCACATCGAAAATCCATATGGAGAGAATCCCTTGGAGGATTATGGCGATGAGAGGTATAACCGGGAAGTAGGGCATCAAAAACCCATACTCAAGCTCATCACCTCTTTCATACCTTATCTTTATTACCGCGGCGTTGACGAGGAGGAATATCAGCAGGAAGACTATATCCGCGCTCGCGGCAACGTCCTCTATCGGCAAAGCTATAGCAAGAGTTACCATAAGGATGGAAGAAAGAGCAAGTGCTATGTGTGGAATCCTCCTCTTGGGATGAATCCTCGATATGAAGCGCGGAAGCTTCCCATCACGGCTTATTGCAAAGAGAACCCTCGTTGATGAGTAGATGGTGGCGTTGAGAGCTGAAGTCGAGGAGAAAATCGCCGCGAGCGTTATCAAAAGACCTCCATGGGGCATTAAATCCTTTATTGCTTCCCCCATGCCAACGGCCCCATGGGAGGCGAACCACGTTGTTATGTTCTCGGGCGAAACGTTGGCTCCAATTATTGCCGCAAAGGCAAAGAGGAGGTAAGTTGTCGTTACAGCCATAACCGAGTAGAGGATTGCCTTGGGTATGGTCTCCTTCGGCTCAAATGCCTCCTCGCCGGCGTGTGCTATAACCTCGTAGCCCTCAAAGCCAACGTAGGTAAAGCCCATAGCTGCTAAAACCTTGCCCCAGCCGTTGGGAACGAAGTTGCTGAAGTGGGAGAGCCTCTCGGGGTGGAGGATAGTGTAGAACACGGCGAAGGCACCGATGAAGAGAAGGGTGGACATCTGGCCGATGGTAATCAGGTTTTCGATGTTGCCAGTTTCTGAAACGCCGATGTAGTTGATGACCACGAAGACGGCTATTATCAGGAGCGCAAGAAGCTTTATCATGAGTTCGCTATCGATGCCGAGATGTGAGAACCACTTCGTCTCCTCAAGGAGAAAGACGGTGTATGTCGCAAAGGTTATGGCGTAGAGGCTTCCTGCAACGGTCAGAGCAAACCAGTTGAGCCAGCCCGAGATGAAGCCGATTATACCCCTAAACGCCTCTTCTATGTAAGTATAAGCCCCTCCAGCCGTCGGGAGCGCGGAAGCTAGCTCTGCAAAGGACATCGCTGAGAAGAGCGCCACAAGGCCGTTGAGGGCAAAAGCTATGAGAATCCCACCGGGGCCGGCAAAGCCTATCGAGATTCCAGTGGCGACAAACACACCAGCTCCGATCATCATACCCATGCCCATCATCATGAGGTGCCACATCGATAATCCTCGCGAGAGTCCGATCTCTTCCTCCATGCTACCGCCTCCTCCTGATCACGGCATTCCTCACGGAGTTGATTTTTTGCTTGATCCTGCGTTTCCTACGTGCTTTCCTTATCTCTTTCAGCTCCTCGATCGTCCTCTTCGATTTATAGAGGAGAAAGAGCATAAGCGAATAGGCACAAACTATTATCCCAGCCCCGATTGCATGGGAGCCATTCAATTCCCTCCCCCCATTTGATTCCCTATGCTCATTATTGAGGGTAGGAGTTAAAAAGTTGGCCCTCATTTGGAGCAAACTCTCAGAGGGCACAAACGTAGAAATGGGAAAGAAAAAGTGGGAGAAGCATTAGAGCTTAACTAGATCATCACCACCTAACTGACCTCCTCCCCGCCATGAACGGCGAGGCTTTCAAAAGAAAAAAGTTTTGATAAAAGCCCTACCTCCAGCCTCGCTAACTGACACTTCCTTCCAGAATCATGGCTATAGTGACTGCGATTCGAATATTTTGTCCAGCTACAGCCCAAGCTTCTTCTTTATCTCTTCCGCCTTCATTCCTCTCACGAGCACATCCTTCTCCCTGCTCGTTTCTCCTTTAACCAGCTCAACTTCTGCGCCTAGAAGTTTCGACAGGAACTTAACGAGTTCTTTGTTAGCCTTTCCTCCAACCGGTGGGGCTTTTACCTTGACCTTCAACCTTCCACGCCACTCATCTATTCCTTCAATTTCATTCTTCTTCGCCTTCGGTTGCACGTAAATTTGGAGTATTACCCCCTCTTTGTTCTCTTTTATCATCCAACCACCAAGGTATTTTAGGCACAGTGCCTATTTAAACGTGAGGGAGTCTAATGAGGAGTCTAGTAGTTTTTGTTATACTTCTACCCTTTGCAAATGCACGCAACTGACCTTTATTGCTGACGAGAGTCTAAAAGAGCTTCCTGGTTCTGGTATTCCTGAAGATCCATATATTCTCGAAAATTTGATCATAAATGCAAGCAATATCGCTGGAATTTTAGTTAAGAACACTACCGCATATCTTCTCATACGAAACTTGACTATAATCGGAGATAATAAGCGCCTAGGCATAATTCTTGAGAATGCAAAAAATACTGGAATTGAGAATGTACGAGTGATTAAATGCAGTTATGGAATAAGGATCCCCAACTTACTATTATCAACAGCATTTTCAAAGGAAATCTATGATTGTTATTTGGAAAAGTGAGTTTGCAGGAGATGCTGACTGCAGAGGAGGGGCAATTTTTGCTGATTATTCAAAGAACCTTTATATCGTAAATAATTCCTTCATTCCACACTCATATCTTTTCTCGAATATCTATGGAGTACATTTAGTGATGGTAGAGAACTCTCTGGTTTACGGCAATAGATTTGTAAGCTCAATTAAGTACTACCCCTCTGCAGCAAAGGATTTTTGGGCAATTACTGGATCGCATATAGTGGATTGGATGAAAATGGAGACGGTGTCATAGAACAGCCTCTCAAAGCGGATAAACATCCATTACTCCTTCTTCGGAGAACTATGAAATTACAAAACTTGCAGAAGAATCCAAAATGAATACAAGCCCTCTGAATAACTTAACAAACTCCTTAACAGCCCCCTCACCCTCTCAGGAAAACGGAGAATCCAAATACTTGTTTCCAATCTTGGCAGTTTTAGTCATTTTAATAACTCTATGGAGAAGAAAGTGAGTACTGCCAGACAATATCGGGCGGGAAATTCCCCTCTTTGAATTTTTCTACAATTTCTCTTGCTTTCGAATACGCAAAGTCAAACGTCTCCTTATCAATCAGTCCATAGTTAAGGGCCATCTCAAGCTCCTCCTCATCGAGGATGAAAATTTCTCCATTTGGGAAAATGAAGAGATCCAAAAATAGATCCAGCATCTCAAGGGTGTTGCCTTTCCTTTTGGTGTAGGCAAGGATGTCAACGTAAAGGCCCTTGAAGTTGCCTTCTCTATCGTAAACTTTCAGGACATCATACTTCTCTCCAATAAAGGCAAAATAAATCATTGTGTAACCATTATCAATAACTTTGACCCCGTTAACGAAAAGTGGAGTAAGCATCCCCTCAAATTTTGACTTTGCCACTACTACATCTCCCAGATCCGCTATCAGCTCATCATATCTTTCAAGAATCCTGTTTGGAATGCGCCTGTAAATAAGGTGAATTTTTGTTGCCATACACTTCCCATTATCGATTATCGGATAGTCGTTTAAAACCTATTGCATCTATTGATTTTGTTTGAGCACGGAGGGATAAGAAGAGAAATAATCTAAAAGAATAAATTCCCTAAGTTTCAAATATCAATTCTCTCAGTTTCCTTGGAAGCTCTTCTATCTTCACTCTTACTTGCTCTCTTGTGTCCCTATCCCTTATAGTCACGGTATCGTCTTCTGGAGTTTGGTTATCTACGGTTACGCAGTATGGTGTCCCTATCTCGTCATACCTTGCGTATCTCCTTCCGATGGTGTCCTTCTCGTCGTAAACCACTATGAAGCCTTCTTTCTGCAAGGTTCTGAAGACCTCATAGGCTATGCTTGTGAGTGGTTCCTTTGCAACCAGAGGCAAAACGGCAACCTCTATTGGAGCCATGTCCTTCTTTATCTTGAGGTACACCCTCCCGTCCTCGTCCATAACCAGTGAATTTTCAAGAAGCAAGTAGAATGGCCTGTCTATACCGAAGCTCGGCTCTAGGACATGGGGTACTATCTTTTCGCCGATTACCTTTTCCTCAACTTCTTTGATAATAAAATCATCTTTTTCAAGCTCATACCCATCAATGATAACCTTTCCTATCTGCTCTAGCCCCTCAACTATCTTTTTAAGCTCTTCTTGACTCATCTCTTGGAGCTTCTGGTTAATCCTCTTTGCATCGCTTTTTAGTTTAGGTCCTACGCGCTTCATGTTGAGAGAAACCTTAAGCTTTCTAATAATCTTAGGCTCTTTATAGTGAATCATTACGGTTAAATCCGCCCCGCTTTCCTTTATGTGTCTGCTCAGATCGTAGTTCCCCCTGTAGGCTATACCCACACACTCTATCCATCCAAATCTCTCACTGTGGATTTCTACGTCCCATGTGTCACTTGAATAGTGGGCTCTCTCTTCGGGTAATTGTTGCCTAAATCTTATTTTGTCCTCAGGAATACCGATATCAAGGAGAATTCTCTTAACCATTGCCATGTAGTAAGCGAAGAAAGTATTTAAAAGATAGCCTTTCTTAACAGCCTCTTCTAAGGAGAGTTCAATCATTCCTAAGTCTTTAAGCTGATGTTCTATCGGGTAAAGCTTGACAACTTCGTCTTTCACTTCATCAAAGTGCGGGTGCTTGGTCTCGTTGGGGTTGAAGAAAATCTCAACCTCAGCCTGTGTGAATTCTCTTAATCTAAGCATTCCCTGCCTTGGGGAGATTTCGTTTCTGTAAGCCTTCCCTATTTGGAAAACTCCAAAGGGGAGCTGGTTTCTGGCAAAGTTATTCAAGCGTTTGAAGTTTACAAATATTCCTTGGGCAGTTTCTGGTCTTAAATAACCTTTTTTGTCCTTGTAGGGCCCAATACAGGTCTCGAACATTAGGTTGAAATACCATACATCGCTCAGCTCTCCACCACACTCGGGACATTTTATACCGTGTTCTCTTATGAGTTGGGTTAGGTGCTCTGCACTGAGCCCTTCGGTATCAACCCCAATTGTCTCTTCAACAAGATGATCGGCTCTAAACCTTGAACCGCATTTCTTACACTCAATCAGAGGATCAACAAACTTTTCCACATGGCCTGAGGCAATAAAAACTTCCTCCGGCGTAATATCTGGAGTCTCAATCTCAAAGAAGCCTTCTCTTATAAATGCCTCTCTGATTTTCTTCTCAATTTTTCTCTTTATTGTAGCCCCTAGAGGACCGTAATCGTAAAAGCCTCTCGCTCCACCATAGATTTCAAAACTACCCCACGCAAAGCCCCTTCTTCTCATCAGGTCTTGAAGAACTTCATACTTATCCATGAACACCACCTTAGTGCATGAAAGCAAATCACCTAAAAAAGTTTTGCTTCGGAGGTTTGAACCCTGTTCAAATATGGTGGACCGGGCGGGATTTGAACCCGCGGCCTACGGCTTGCGAAGCCGTCGCTCTCCCAAACTGAGCTACCGGCCCATCCCGATTTCTATCTTTAGGTCTAACTTAAAAAGTTTTCTCATATCATTAAGGATACTGTCAGGATAAGTGTAGGTTAACTTTAAAATTTCAAAATAAGAGAAAGCTAAAGGCTAAGGCTTCAGTCACCGCTAAGGTAAACATTACCTTCAGATTATCATCCTCTGGAGGTTTACTGCCTCGCACTTTGCGTATTCTTTCTTGACTTCTGGCTTTTTCTCTTCAATCCAAAACCTTCTCAAACCTTCAAACATCTCACTCACCAATTAATAATAGAGTGGTCAACATACAAGTCAATAGCGGTCAAAAATGAACAAGAAAATCGGAAAATGAGTTTAGAAATGTCTGGCTCTGAAGATTTTGATTAATAAGAGGCAGCAGACAACCAGAACGGAAAAAGGTTAAGATGCTCTAAGAAAACCTCTCTAGGGTGATCTCCACTACTCTCTTTTCTTTTTCATCAAATTCTATAACCGCATAGTGGCCTCTCGACAAAGGACCCGGATTTACAATTATGCTTTTTCCAATCTCATCTATTCCAATTGCCTCATGTATGTGGCCACATATGACCAGAGGAGGCTGTTTTTCCTCTATAAACTTTCTCAACGACTTGCTACCTGCATGTGTTCCCACAAAGGTTTTGTCCACTTTGGTATTTTTAGGCGGAACGTGGGAAAGCACTATATCCCCATCTTTATAGTTCCGAACCAAAATTTCCCATATTTCCTCTTCACTGAGCTCCCATATCGTGGAGAAGGGCGTTATGTTTGATCCGCCTATTCCAGTAATGCCGACACCGTTGAACTCTATCCTTTTGTTATGGAGGCTAATATTGAGTTCTTCAAGTAGTTCAAGGATATCCCTACCATCGCAGTTCCCCATAACAGCATAGAAGGGTTTTCCAAAGTTCATGAATTCTTTTAGAATATTATAAGCGGCTTCCCGGCCCCTGAAATGGGTTATGTCGCCGGCTATCAGAATAAGGTCAAGTTCTTCGCCCTTAAGATGCTCCAGAAGCTCTCTAACTTTATTCGCTCTGCCATGGATGTCCGTTATCCCTATTATCCTCATCTAACCACCCCTACAAAATACACAAGGAAGCTTAAATGTTTGGTGGTTAAATTTAAAATTTGAATTCCAATTCATAAATGTATGAGTGGGTGGAAAGAAATTCTAAAGAAAGAGGGGGCTTCTTGAGGTGGGGGATTTTATAATTGAGGTTAGCATAGAGTCCGAATGCCCATGCAAAGACGACAGCATTTATCCCACGGTCATTATATATGACACCAAGAACGAGGAAGTTTACTATCTTAATGAACCTTTTGAGCCCGTAAGCAACTTTAAGGAGGCCCTTGAGCAGGTCTTTGAATGGTTTGAGCAGTATAGAAATGGAGAAAAACCTTTAATGAAGAGAAGCCCCAAGAAGAGCGCCCCGGAGGATGTTGTTCAGAGATTCTTGGAGGCAATAAAATCACTCGAGTAAAGGGAAAAACTTTAAGTTCTCATCAAAACCCTCACTGGAGGTGCAAAATTTGGACCCCAAAAGAGCAGTTCTTAGGGAATCATCTACCGAAGGAATTGAGGAAATCCCGATTATTGGCCCATGGCTTGAAGATGTGAGCAGTTTGGAGGAGGTTATCGATTATTATGGGAGAATAGGATTCCAGGCCACACATCTGGGAAAAGCTATTGAAATTTGGAAGAAGGTTGAGGCAAAGAGGGCTAACGGAGAGGAAGTTAGGGTTTTTCTCGGATATACATCCAACATAGTTTCTTCCGGTCTGAGGGAGGTTATAGCGTACCTCGTCAAACACAAAAAGGTTGATGTGGTAGTAACAACGGCTGGAGGAGTGGAGGAGGATTTCATAAAAGCCCTAAAGCCTTTTATTCTCGGTGAATGGAGCGTGGACGATGCGAAAATGAGGGAGAAGGGAATAAACAGAATTGGGAACATTTTCGTGCCCAATGACCGCTACATCGAGTTCGAGAAATACATGATACCCTTCTTTGAGAGACTTTTGGAACTCGAGAGGGAAGGAAAAAGGGCTTTAACTGCAAGTGAGGTTATCTATGAGCTCGGGAGATACATGGATGAGAAGCTTGGCAGGGAAAAAGAGAGGAGTATCTTATACTGGGCCTACAAGAATGACATCCCGATATTCTGCCCGGCTTTAACTGACGGTTCCTTTGGAGACATGCTCTACTTTTTCAAGGAGGAAAGGGGAGACAGGGAGCTTGTTATAGACATTGCCAACGACATAGTTAAGCTCAACAACCTCGCAATTACAGCAAAAGAAACCGCCTCAATAATCCTCGGTGGTTCTTTCCCAAAGCATGCTATAATAAATGCAAACCTCTTCAGAGGAGGAACGGATTATGCAATTTACATCACCACTGCCGTCCCGTGGGACGGCTCCCTTAGTGGTGCACCGCCGAGTGAAGGCGTAAGCTGGGGTAAGATAAAAGCAAAGGCAGATTACGTCGAGATATGGGCCGATGCAACATTGGTCTTTCCGATTCTGGTGTGGAAGGTTATGAGAGGCTAAATTTCTTTAATTTTTATCTTTTAAGATAGAAGGCCTCTGGCCGGTTAAAAAATTAAGGAAAGCTAATACAACACCACCCAGATTTCCTCTCCTTCTTTGTACCCTTCGCTGTCCTCAGGAATCTCGAGGTAGGCATTGCTCTCAACTATTGCGCTCATTATTCCGCTTCCCTTCTTTTTGATAGGCATCGCCTCGCCGTTTTCATAGTAAACTTTCACGAATTCATGTCTCCCAAGGGATGATGGAACTTTTTCTTTAAGCCTTGCCTTAACTTTCACTGGCTTATAGTTTGCTCCAGCGAGCTTTGCAAGGGCATGTTTAACGTAAAGATGGAACTGAGCAAAAACCGCCGCTGGATAACCACTCATTACGAAGACTCTCTCTCCATAGCCTATTGGTCTTCCCGGCTTATTTGTGCACCCGTGAAAGAGCAGGTTAACAAATTTATGAGCGTAATCTTTCTCTCCAAAGGCGCTACCCCCTGTTATCAAAACAAGGTCGCATTCACACTTTGCCCTTTCGAGAGTTGCCCCAATTAGATCTTTATTGTCAGGTATTACACCGTAAAAGACGGGCTCGCCAAAGTACTGTCTAACAAGAGCCTTCAACATCACAGAGTTGCTTTCTAAGATTTTTCCCTTGTTTAAGGCCTCTTCATCTAATTCCTCTATTAACTCATCTCCGGTAACTATTATCCCAACTTTGGGCTTTCTTTTTACCTTGATGGCTTTGACTCCAATCCCCTTGAGAAGTCCGAGATCTTGAGGTCTCAAAACCTGGCCTTTCTTGAGGATAACTTCCCCTTTCCTAACATCTTCTCCTTTGAAGGCAACATTCTGTCCTGGTGCCACGGGCCTAAGGACGTAGATCTTGTTCCCTTCTCTCTTCACTTTCTCTTGTTCGATAACTGCATTAGCTCCTTTTGGCATTTTGTTGCCAGTCATTAGTTTTACTGCTTTTCCATTGGTAACTTCCTTTTTGCTCTCCATTCCGGCTGTTATCTCGTCAATAACCTCAAGTTCTACAGGGGAATATTCCCTAGCTTGAAAAGTATCCTCCGCCCTAATTGCATACCCATCAACTGCAGAGCGATCAAAGGGAGGTAATTCTATCGGAGAAATAACGTCCTCAGCAAGAACTCTCCCAAGAGCGTCGTCAAGGGGGAGCTCTTCGGTTTCTTCAATCTCCTCTATGTCATTTAGCACCATCTCGAGGGCTTTTCTGTAGGGTGTTAGCCGTTTAAACTCTCTCATACCACCACCTTCCAACGTTTAAGTTATAAGTTAAAACTTCCAACTATTCTCTTGCATGCTTGAGGATGTGGTAAGCCTCTTTTTTGATAATCTCAAGTGCCGTTTTCACCGCATTTAAGCTCCCCGGGAGACAAAAGACAACTTTACTCTCCTTGTCCCTTATTATCCCAGCGGTTGCTCTACTTAATACTGCTGCAGTTTCAACTTCTTCATAACTCTTCAGTCTAAAAATTTCACCAAAACCAACGAGCTCCTTATCGAAAAGGGGACCTAGAGCCTCTATTGTCACGTCTCTCCTTGTTATCCCTGTGCCGCCGGTCGTGATCACAACATCGGCCTTTTCAAGGGCTTCAATAACTGCCTTTATTATTTTGAGCTTCTCATCTGGGACAACTGCATAATAAACGTTTTCGTTTCCTTCTTTTTTTAGCTCCTCAATTATGTAATATCCACTCAGATCCTCTCTCTTTCCGAGGCTTGCCGTGTCGCTTACGGTTATAACAGCAAACTTAAACTTCTTGGGTGCTTTTGCTTTGTGTTCCTCATGAGACATTTTACACCACCGTTTAACATTGTGCAGAAAGGTTAATAACTTTTAGCTTGTCCTGGCCTAAACTTTTTATAAGAAAAGATTTTCACAAATTAAGGTGGTTCCATGCATGAGCTTTACACCGTTTTGGCTGAGTACTACGATGCCATATATCGAAGACGGGCCGAGAGAGTTAGAGATGAGATTAACTTTGTTGAAGAAATATTCAAAGCAGATGCCAAGCGAGATGTGAAGAAGATTTTAGATCTAGCCTGTGGCACAGGAATCCCAACATTGGAGCTCGCTAGAAGAGGTTACGAAGTTGTGGGCATGGATCTGCATGAAGAGATGCTTAAAGTTGCAAAGAAAAAAGCTAAAAGAGAGGGACTAACCATTGAGTTCATTCAGGGAGATGCCCTTGAAGTAGACTTTAACCAAGAATTTGATGCAGTGACAATGTTCTTTTCAAGTATTATGTACTTTGACGAAAAGGACCTCAAAAAACTGTTCAACTCAGTAACCAAAGCCCTTAAACCTGGGGGAGTTTTTGTTGCAGATTTTCCCTGGTGGTTCTATGGAGGGAGTGATGGCCCTATAGTATGGGATGAAAGTGCAGATGGAGAAAAATTAGTGATCACAGACTGGCAAATAGTCAAACCAGGACTCCAAAAACTACACTTCAAGCGACTTGTCCAGATACTCAAGCCAAACGGAGAAACTAAAGCATTTTTTGTTGATGACATACTTAACATCTACACTCCAAGGGAAATGAGGCTACTTGCTAAGGAATACTTTGATAAGGTCAAAATCTACGGCCACTTAAAAAGAAGAGTTGATCCAAATGACAGAAGATACTGGCTTATTGGAGTAAAGTAAACTTTTTAAACTCTAAACCCTCTTTATTTTTGGTGGTGCATATCGTCAATCGGAAGAAAAACACTTATTAATCTCCTTATGAAATTCCCGTTTTTCTGGTTAGTGAACTCTTTTTCAAATGCACCACCGAGAGGAAGATTAACCTTTTTAAATTCCGCTTTTGATAGGTTAGATATCTCCAAAAAAGAGGTGATATAAATGCTCCCAAAGACATACGATCCAAATGAAATAGAACCAAAATGGCAGAAATTCTGGCTTGATGAGAAAATATACAAATATAAACTTGACGAAAAGAAACCAGCTTATTCTATAGACACACCACCTCCGTTTACCAGTGGGACCCTTCACTTGGGACACGTGCTCAGCCATACTTGGATTGACATAGTAGCAAGATACAAGAGGATGCGCGGTTATAATGTGCTCTTTCCACAAGGTTTTGACAATCATGGACTTCCAACAGAGCTTAAAGTAGAGAAAGAATTTGGGATAAGCAAGGATCAGCCAGAGGAATTCCTTAAGAAATGTGTGGAATGGACTCTACAGGCTATCGAAGCAATGAGGAACCAGTTTATCAGAATAGGGTATTCTGCAGACTGGGAGTTGGAATATCACACAATGGATGATGAATACAAGGCCCTCGTTCAAAAATCTCTCCTTGAGTTCTATAGGAAGGGGCTGCTATATCAAGACACACACCCAGTTTACTGGTGCCCAAGGTGTAGGACTAGCTTGGCAAAAGCAGAGGTGGGATACGTTGAGGAGGATGGCTATCTCTACTATATCAAGCTCCCGATAGCTGGAGAAGATGATTATATCCCAATAGCAACTACAAGACCGGAACTCATGCCCGCATGTGTAGCAGTCTTTGTACACCCGGAGGATGAGCGCTATAAGGATAAAGTAGGTAAGAAGGTAAAGCTCCCGATATTTGAGAGAGAAGTTCCCATACTGGCAGATGAAGATGTAGATCCAAACTTTGGTACCGGAGCGGTGTATAACTGTACCTATGGGGACGAGCAGGACGTTGTCTGGCAGAAGCGCTATAATCTACCAGTGATTATAGCTATAGATGAAAAGGGCAGAATGAATGAAAACGCCGGCAAATATAAGGGGCTAACGGCTGAAGAAGCAAGAGAAGCAATAACAAAAGACCTTGAAAAGATGGGACTTCTATATGACAAAAAGAGAGTCCACCATCGTGTGCTCCGGCATACGGAAAGAAGTTCATGTATGGCGCCTATTGAGCTGTTACCAAAGAAGCAGTGGTTTATAAAGGTGAAAGACCTCACGGACGAGATAGTTAAAGTGGCAAAGCAGATTAATTGGTACCCAGAGGACATGTTCCTGAGACTCAAAGACTGGGCGGAGAGCATGGATTGGGATTGGGTAATAAGTAGACAAAGAGTATTTGGAACTCCACTCCCATTCTGGGTTTGTAAGGACTGTGGTGAGATAATCCCCGCAAGAGAAGAAGACCTTCCAGTTGATCCAAGGTTCAATGGAGCACCTGTAGACAAATGTCCCAACTGTGGAAGTACTAATTTAGAAGGTGTAAAAGACGTCCTTGACTGTTGGATAGACTCCTCTATAACTCCATTGGTGATAAGCAAATGGCAAAAAGATGAGGAATGGTTCAAGCACAACTTCCCCACATCCCTAAGGCCACAGGGGACAGATATCATAAGAACCTGGGCGTTCTACACAATCTTCAGGACCTACATCCTAACTGGACAAAAGCCATGGGAGGATATTCTTATAAACGGTATGGTGGCCGGTCCAGACGGAAGAAAGATGAGCAAGAGCTATGGAAACGTAGTCTCCCCAGAGGAAGTTATTCCAAAGTATGGAGCAGATGCATTAAGACTCTGGACAGCGTTAGCACCACCAGGAGAGGATCACCCCTTCAAGTGGGAGATTGTTGACTACAACTACCGCTTCCTTCAGAAGTTGTGGAATATCTTCCGCTTTGCCGAGAAGCACATAAAGGGGTTTGACTATGAGAGGCACAAAGACGTCGAGTTAGAACCCCTCGACAGATGGATACTCTCAAGGCTCCACAAAGTGATAAAGTTTGCAACAGAAGAACTCGAAAAATACCGCTTCAACCTACTCACGAGAGAGCTCATGACCTTTGTATGGCATGAAGTTGCAGATGACTACATAGAGATGATAAAGCACCGCTTATATGGGAAAGATGAAGAGAGTAAGCTCAAGGCTAAGGTGGCTCTCTACGAGCTTCTCTACAACATAATCCTGCTCCTCGCACCGCTTGCCCCTCATATAACGGAAGAGCTTTATCAAGAGATGTTTAAAGATAATGTTAGGGCTAAAAGCGTGCATCTTCTAGCGTGGCCAGAATACAGGGAAGACAGAATAGACGAAGAAGCAGAGAAGCTTGGAAAGTTTGCCAGTGAGATAATTGGGGCAATGAGAAGATACAAGAACTCTCATGGGTTAGCTTTGAACGCCAAACTAAAACATGTGGCAGTTTACGCAACGGACAGCTATGAGATGTTAAAAGCCCTTGAAAGGGACATTGCTGGAACAATGAACATCGAAAAGCTTGAAATAATCAAAGGTGAACCCGAACTCGAGGAAAAGATTACTGAAATCAAACCAAACTTCAAGACCGTTGGGCCGAGATACGGAAGGCTTGTGCCAAAGATAACGGCTTACCTAAAAGAAAATGCTGAAAGGGTTGCAAGAGCTCTCAAAGAGAACGAAAAGATTGAAGTTGAGATCGAAGGACAAAAAGTGAAGCTTGGCAAGGAGGACATTGTCATCAGAAAAGCAGTGTTCAGCGAAGGGGAGAAGGTAGAAACGGCGGTAGTGGGAGACGCTGTCATCCTCTTTTTCTGAAACTTTTTATTTATCACTACATTCCTGACCTCTCCCTGTTTATGAGAGGCTTTCAAAAGAAATGTCAATCACTTAGCCAGACGCTATCATCTCCAAAGTAATTCAGCTTAACAACAAAGAGCCTAAATGGCTCTTCCCCTTCGTTTACAACCCAGTGGATTGTTTTTGGCTTTATAAGATAAATATCACCGGGCTTGGCATTATACTCTTCTTTTCCAATGCCAAGTTTCGCATCACCGCTGATTATGTAAAAAAGCTCGTATTGCTTCTCATGATAATGCCTCGGCACTTTTTGCTTTGGCTTTATTTCAACTATCTGAGCATAACTCCCCTCTGGAAGCTCTCCTTCAAATAGAGGTGCCTTTCTATATGTGCTCCTATCAATAAACTTCCCGATTTCCGCCCTCATTTCACTCCCCAGTGTTATATTCCAAAGTTATATTTAAAAATCCTTCATTCAACCCTCACACATGATTATACTCGGAGTGCACGATGGACACGATGCAGGGGCAGTGCTATTCGTAGATAAAGATATCTACGCTGTAAATGAAGAGAGATTAAACCGAATAAAGAAGTATCGAGGATTTCCAGAACTCAGCATAAAGAAAGTCTTGGAAATGGGGAGGATACATCCAGAAGATGTAGACATAATAGCAGTGGCTGGGCTTTTCAGGAAGAAATCTCGATTGTTGGAGCTGGAGAAGAACCTAAAGTCCATATTTGGCAAAGACTTCAAAAAGAAAGTTCTTTTTGTTGAGCACCACCTCTGTCATGCTGCTTCCGCTTATCTCACCTCAGGATGGAGAGAGGCCCTAGCATTGAGTATAGATGCAGCAGGTGATGGATTAAGCTCTTCTATCTACATTGGAAGAAACGGGGAGATGATAAGAATAGCCCAGAGCACTTATTTAGACTCTCTCGGAGATTTTTACGCTTCTGTTACTGAGCTCTTGGGTTTTAAACCAATGAGACATGAAGGGAAGGTCATGAGCTTAGCCGCTTATGGAAGGCCAGCGTATGATCTCTCAAACATCATCGAAGTTAATGGAATGAGTTTTGAAAACAAGCTCAAGGTTGTTGGAATTGAAGCTACAAAAAAGCTGGCCGAGTTCTTTAATTATCCCTTTTCCAAGGCTAAGGAAATCGCCCAGCAGATGAAAAAGGGTAACCTTGATGGAAAACTACAGAAAAAGGCAATTGAGATTGCAGCCTCAGCCCAAACACATCTTGAAAAGCTTCTCGATGAGCTCGGGTTAAAACTTAGAAGTTACAACTTAAAACTTGCCTACGCTGGAGGAGTTGCACAAAACGTAAAGGCAAATGCCATCCTAAGGAAACATTTCCCAGACTTGTGGATCTTTCCAGCTATGGATGATGCTGGCTTGGCTTTTGGTGCCGCGGCTTTTGTGAAGGCACAATTAGAAAGGCTAGATGGAAAGTGGAAGCCTTTTAAACTGAAGCATGTGTATTTGGGACCCTCTTATGATGAAAGCGAAATTGAATTCCTCTTAGGAGCAGAGAACCTAAAATTTGAGTACCGCGAAGATATAGAGGAATTTGTAGCAGAAATGCTCTTAGAAGGAAAGCTCGTAGGCTTTTTCCAGGGAAGATTGGAATACGGGCCTAGAGCACTTGGTAATCGATCCATCCTTGCGAATCCAAGGGATAGGGAAGTCGTGAGAAAACTTAACGTGGCGTTAAACAGGGACGCTTTCCAACCTTTTGCCCCTTCAATACTGGAGGAGAGAATCGAAGACTACCTCCACGATCCTTGTCCAAACAAGTTCATGACAATGAGCTACAGAGCAACGGAAAAAATGATAAAAGAAGCCCCAGCAGTTGTGCACATTGACGGCACTACAAGGCCTCAGACTCTCCTTAGAGATGACAATCCACGGTATTATGACATAATAAAACGTTTTGAGAGAGAAACCGGTGTTGGGGTGGTTCTAAACACGAGCTTTAATATGCATGGGGAGCCAATAGTTTGCTCTCCAGCAGATGCCATTAGAACTTTCAAGAAAGCTAAGCTTGATGCCCTCGTTTTGGAGAACTTTGTTGTGTATCAATGAGCTATTCTATTCATCATTGACAAATATTTCATGGAGGTAAAATTATAAATATCAAAGAGAAATCTTACTGGTGAAGCTCATGGCGCTGAGTGATAGGCTTGAAATGGTAAACCCTTCTGAAATAAGGAAGCTCTTTGACCTTGCTCAAGGGATTGAGGGTGTAATCTCACTGGGAATTGGGGAACCGGACTTTGACACACCAGAACATATAAAGGAATACGCTAAAGAAGCGCTGGA
>Ga0190315_1000170_pt1 | contig 41113 bp, 42 predicted proteins | sample 48701101_MG_FD_161673 | JGI IMG/M metagenome (GOLD analysis project Ga0190315, IMG submission 161673) | Hydrothermal vent sediment bacterial communities from Southern Trench, Guaymas Basin, Mexico - 4870-11-0-1_MG | ecosystem: Environmental > Aquatic > Marine > Hydrothermal vents > Sediment ...
GGACGTTCCAAGAAAAGGTATAACTTGGCATGTAATTTACCTTTGTTATAAACCCGTATATTGAGCTTATTCTCCTTAATAAGCTTATACAGTTCGGTTAGTTTCTCTATATCCTTGAATTCAGAGATGTGTTCAAGAAGTTGGCTTTTTAGTTTTAGTTTGTAAGCTCTAGAAAGTTCCTTAGCTGTTGCCTTGGTAGTTTCATCTCCAATTACAAGTTTTAAAAAATCATCTTGAGAATCCGAAGAGATTCCCTCTTTTATGATGTCCCAGCCACTTAAGAAAAAGTACCCAATTGCAAACTTTGCTTTCTTACTCTTTTTTAAATGCTCTCTAACATAATCAGAAAGTTTTCTGGTCTTGTTATCAATAATTGTGACCATAACATTCCCTCCGTCGCTCATTATACTCTCTACTATATCTTTACCGGAATAATATTTAAACATTGAGTTTGCAAAGATAGAAGGAGAGTTACCTAACTAAGGTCTGCCTGATGATTTTAATAATTTTTTATGCATTTTTTATGCAACGCTATGAATGCAATGTCCTCCTTAACAATTAACTCAAACTCTTGTTTTGATGTGTTTGGGGGAGAAATTTTATATAATTTAACATACAATAGTATATTAAGACATACTCAGACATACTTTAGCATACAATAGCATAATGTTATGTGGTGGTGGAGAAGAATGGTTGAGGTTGAGAAAGTTAGGACTTCCGTGTACATTCCCAGAGAACTGCATGAGAGAGCCAGAGCTTTGGGCATTAATTTGTCAGAGGTGCTTTCTAAGGCTTTGGTTGTTGAAATAAGCCTTAAGGAGAGGGAAATAGAGGAGTTTCAGAGAGAATATCTTAGATTCACAGTTGAAGAAAAGGCTAAAAAGTTAGGAAAAATAGATTCATTTGTTGGTTCAGTGTTAGAGGAGGGGGAAATTATAAGGGATGATGAGTCTGGAGCCCCCTGAGTGGTGAGGAGGTTTCGCGGGGCTGACCGCAATGATAAAACGGCGTCTCTGTCGGGAGTACATAGAGGAGATTGAGAGGCTTGAGCGCTCTGTTGTAGAACTTGAGGAGCAAATAATTGAGTTAAAGACCCAACTCAATATGAAAACCGAAGAAGCAACGAACCTCTATATCGAAAACCAAAACCTGAGGCACAAGATAGAAATGCTGGAAAAAACTCACAAACAGCTCGTCGAGATGCTCAAAAAAATGAAAATTCCCTTTGTTGTTGTGGATGAGGATGAGTTTGAAGACGTGGAGATCGACAAATAAATTTAAAATAACCTATGAATGGCCCTTCAGACAAAGACTTTTTAACATGAAACGCAACTTTTAGGTTAGACTTAAGGATGGTGATGATCATGGACATGACTACGAGGATGTTTAAGGAAGAAGGGTGGATAAGAAAAATCTGTAAGGTCTGTGGAGAGTCTTTCTGGACGCTTGATCCTGATAGAGAAACTTGTGGCGATCCTCCGTGTGATGAGTACGAGTTCATAGGAAAACCCGGCATACCGAAGAAATACACCCTTGAGGAAATGCGTGAGAAGTTTTTGAGCTTTTTCGAGAGAAAGGGGCATGGGAGAGTTAAAAGATATCCAGTACTGCCCAGATGGAGAGATGATGTTCTCTTAGTTGGAGCATCAATTATGGACTTCCAGCCGTGGGTCATAAGTGGTGAAGCTGATCCTCCAGCGAACCCACTCACGATAAGCCAGCCGTCCATAAGGTTTACCGATATCGACAATGTTGGAATAACGGGCAGACACTTCACGATCTTTGAAATGATGGCTCATCATGCATTTAACTATCCGGGAAAGCCAATTTACTGGATGGATGAAACTGTTGAGTACGCCTACGAGTTTTTCACTAAGGATCTTGGTATGAAAGGAGAGGACATAACCTTCAAGGAAAACCCATGGGCAGGAGGCGGAAACGCCGGTCCGGCTTTTGAAGTGCTCTACCGTGGTTTGGAGGTAGCTACGCTAGTTTTCATGCAGTACAAGTTAGCTCCTCCAGATGCCGATCCTTCCCAAGTTGTAGAAATTAAGGGAGATAAATATGTTCCGATGGATACAAGAGTTGTGGATACGGGATATGGCCTTGAAAGGCTTGTGTGGATGAGCCAAGGAACACCAACAGCATACGAGGCAGTGCTAGACTATGTGATTGACCCTCTTAAGAAGATGGCTGGGATTGAGAAGATAGACAACAGAATCCTCATGGAGAACTCAAAACTAGCGGGAATGTTCGATATTGAAGATATGGGGGATTTGAGGATATTGAGGGAAACCGTTGCAAAGAGAGTTGAAATTGACGTGGATGAACTCACGAGGCTCATTAGACCATATGAGCTGATCTATGCTATAGCTGATCACACAAAGGCCCTAACCTTTATGCTTTCTGATGGTGTTGTGCCGTCTAATGTTAAAGCGGGCTACCTTGCAAGGCTCCTCATAAGAAAGAGCATGAGGCATCTTAGAGAACTCGGTTTGGAGATTCCTCTTGGCGAAATAGTTGCAATGCACATAAAAGCCCTCCATAAAACCTTCCCGGAGTTCAGAGAGATGGAAGATGTTGTTCTTGATATGATTAACGTTGAAGAGAAAAAGTACACAGAAACCCTAAAGAGAGGAAGCGGATTAGTCAAGAGAGAAATCGAGAAGCTTAAGAAGCAGGATATCAATGAAATTCCTCTTGAGAAGCTTATCCTCTTCTATGAAAGCCACGGTTTAACTCCTGAGATTGTCAAGGAGATTGCGGAAAAAGAAGGCATGAAAGTCAAGGTTCCGGACAACTTCTACAGCCTAGTTGCCAAAGAAGCTGAAAAGACCGCCAAAAAAGAAGAGGAGAAAAAGGTAGTGGACTTTGAGCTGGTTCAAGATCTGCCAGATACGAGAACGCTTTATTATGAAGATCCGTTCATGAAGGAATTCGATGCAAAGCTACTTAAGGTAATAGATGACTGGGCTGTCCTAGATGCCACGGCATTTTATCCCGAAGGCGGGGGTCAGCCCTGTGATTTGGGTGAGCTTAATGGGATTAGAGTGCTTGATGTCCAGAAGGTTGGGAAAGTAATTCTCCATAGGGTAGAGAAACCTGAAAGCTTTAAAGAGGGAGATAGCGTTCATGGAAAAATTGACTGGCAAAGAAGAATACAACATATGAGACACCACACCGGAACCCACGTTCTTATGGGTGCCTTGGTTAGGGTTCTCGGGAAACACGTATGGCAGGCCGGTTCCCAGTTAACCACTGACTGGGCAAGATTAGACATAGCTCACTACAAGCGTATCAGCGAGGAGGAACTTAAGAAAATAGAACTTCTAGCAAACAAGATTGTTATGGAAGACAGAGAGGTAAAATGGGAGTGGCTTCCAAGAACAGAAGCAGAACAAAGATATGGTTTCAGGCTCTACCAGGGTGGTGTGGTACCCGGAAGAATAATTAGAGTACTTAATATCAAAGACTGGGATGTTCAAGCATGTGGTGGTACTCACTTATCAAGTACAGGCCTAATTGGGCCAATAAAAATCTTAAGAACAGAAAGAATCCAAGATGGTGTTGAGAGAATAATATTCGCATGTGGTGAGGCTGCTATTAAAGAATGGCAAGAAGAGAGAACGATTTTACGTAAAACAAGCGAAGTCTTTAGAGTACCACCGGAAAAATTGCCTGAAACTGCCGAAAGATTCTTTGAGGAGTGGAAGCAGGCAAGAAAAGAAGTAGAAAAACTAAACAAAGAACTTGCAAAGCTTTTAGTCTATGAACTCGAGAACAAGGTAGAGAAGATAGGGGAGATAGAGTTCATTGGAGAGATAGTGGAAGGGGAGATAGACCACTTAAGAGAGGCCGCACTCAAACTCAAGAAAGCGAACCGTATTGTAGCATTAATAAGCGAAGACACAAATGCAGTTGTTGTAACAGTTGGTGAGGACTTGAACTACAAGGCCGGGGATTTAATAAGAATAATCACCAAAGTTGCTGGTGGAGGCGGTGGAGGTAAGAAAGATCTTGCCCAAGGAAAGATAAAGAACATTCTAAAGGCTAAAGAAGCCATAGAAGAGCTTAAGAAGGCCCTTTAATTTTTCAATTTTTTGGAGGGTTTTAAAATTAAGATAAAAGCTCTCACTGAAGAGTTAAGTAAAACTGCCCGAGAAATGGGCTTCAAAGCTGTCAAAGAGTTCTCCACGAGAGATGGTGCTAGAATAGATTTAGCTATTCTGAAAGAAAACGAAAAAATCCTAGCAATTGAATTTGAAAACTCTTATAAATGGATAAAGCAGAGGGTTCTTTACAACGCAATAAAAGCCCATAGAGACGGGTTCAACAGGCTTTGGGTCGTGTATCCCTTCAACAACAAACTCCTGAGAAATAGCTGGGTTGGAGGCTTTATAGAGGAACTTGGAGTGGAAATTGAGGTTGTCCATCCTAAAGAGGTGGAAGAAAAAGTCAGAGAGCTTTTAGCCAGTCTTGTTGGATAGTATAGCAATCTTTAATTCTTAAAATCTAAATTGTCATTGTTTTTTCTTGACGTTGTTTTGGAGTAAGTTTTATGTATTTTGAGTGTTTACTATTTGGTGAGAGTGCGTGCGGAGGGTGATTGAAGTGCCTTTATGGCGAACCATTCGAGTGCTTATCCTTGTGCTTGGGCTTCTTTTGATCCTTGCCTCATTCTACTCTACCAAAAATAAAATTCCGCTACTCTATTACGGCATAGTGGCGATCGCTTCAGTAGCATTTAGCATCCTCATTAATTTCATAAAACGAACTAGAGTTGGATACACAAAATAAAGCTTTAGCATGTCGAACATGTCTCTGGAAAGCTTTACGGGGTACTTGACCTCTAAGGCTTCAGAAAAGGAGAAGGGAAATAGAAAGTTTCTTACCTTTTCTAAGGAATAAAGTCTTTGATGAGGAAAAATGCTCTTACAATCCCGTTGGGTTGTCAATAAATACCGTTTTAACACCAAACTTTTCTCTTAGGATGGGCATTAGGGCTTTAACCCCTAGGGTTTCACTTGCATAATGTCCAGCAGCAATAACGCTTAACCTTCCTTCTTTTGCCTTATGGTAATCATCGTGTAAAAATTCTCCCGTTATGAAGAGATCTACTCCTTTCTCTATCGCCTCCGGTATGGCAAAGCCTCCTCTGCCGCTTACAACGCCAACTCTCCTTATCTCCTCAACTCCGAATTCGTAAGCCTTCACGTAGTCTGTTTTCAGCTTTTCCACGAGTATTTGAGCAACTAAAGGTAGCGGTTTTGGTTCATCAAATTCGGATATATAACCTATGTTTAGGCCATTATAGCTTCCAAAGGGTTCTTTTGGTTCCAATTCCAAAAGCTTCAAAAGTTGGACGTTGTTCCCTACTTCGGGATGAAGGTCAAGGGGGAGATGAGCTGCATAGAGATTTAGTTCGTTCTCAAGAAGGAACTTGAGTCTTTTTTGCACAAGCCCCCTAATGTACTCTATCCCTCCCCATATAAGACCATGGTGAACTATGAGCATATCAGCACCGAATGTACGGGCTTTAATAAAGGTGTCCATGCAGGCATCGACAGCAAAGGCGATCTTTTCGACTTCCTCTTTTCCTTCCACCTGCAGACCATTTCGAGATTTGTCTGGAAAGGCTAAGACATTCAGATACTCATCAAGAAAGCTCACAATTTCATCTCTGCTAACCATCCTTCTTCACCGAAATTAGTATTCTCTAGTGCTTAAAACACTTTCAGGTGAAGACTTTTAAAATGCCCCGCACTATCTTATGAACGTTATGAGGATGGAAGAAAAATATCGAAAAGCCTGCGAGGAAATTGCAAAGGCGATAATATCTGGCGAGATTGGAGATGGAGATCAACTTAACAGGTTTAAGGTTAAAATAGCTAGGAAATATCATCTAAGTAAGCTTCCTACTAATTCAGATATTCTCAGGGTGATGAGTAAAGACCAGAGGGAGAAGTTTAAGGAGTTTCTCAAGAAGAAGCCAACAAGAACTATAAGTGGAGTAGCCGTTGTTGCCATGATGACAAAGCCTTTCCCGTGTCCCCATGGTAGGTGTATCTATTGTCCGGGAGGACCAAGTGAAGGTTCTCCGCAGAGCTATACTGGAAAAGAACCTTCGGCTTTGAGGGCTCTTCAGAACGCTTACCACCCTTATCTCATAATGATGAACCGCCTAAAGCAACTCTATGACATTGGCCATGAGATAGACAAAGTCGAAGTTATTATACAGGGTGGAACTTTCCCAGCTGTGGATCTAGATTACCAAGAGTGGTTTATAAAAGAAGCCTTTAAAGCCATGAATGACTTTCCTTACTTTAAGGACGTGGAGAACCTTGAGGAAAAAATCAGGAAGGCGGTTCTTTTTGGTGAGATTGATGAGGATCCCCTTTTCAGAAAAGCCTGGGAGAGAACCCATAAGAAGCCTTACTACTATCTTGAGGAAGAGCAGAGGAAAAATGAAAAGGCAAAGGTTAGAATGGTAGGATTGACGATTGAAACAAGGCCTGATTGGGCTATGGAAAAGCAAATCGATAGAATGCTAAAGCTTGGAACAACGAGAGTAGAGCTTGGCGTTCAGACTGTGTTTAACTTCATATACAAGAGAGTAAAGAGGGGACATACCGTTGAAGACACTGTAAAGGCTACACAGCTTCTCAAAGACGCTGGTCTCAAGGTAAACTACCACATGATGCCGGGCTTACCGGGAAGCAACTTTGAGAGGGACTTAAAGGCATTTCAGATAATCTTTGAGGACGAACGCTTTAGGCCCGATATGCTCAAGATTTACCCCACATTGGTTACGAAGGATACGCTCCTTTATAGGTGGTATAAAGAAGGAAAATACAGGCCCTATACAACTGAAGAGGCTGTGGAGTTGCTTGTTGAAGTTTACAAGATGTTGCCGAAGTGGGTTAGAGTTATGAGGATCCAGAGGGACATCCCGGTGCAGCTTGTTGAAGCAGGTGTAAAACACTCCAATCTGGGCCAGCTAGTCTTTAATGAACTCATAAAGAGGGGTATAAGGCCGAAGGAGATAAGGTTCAGAGAAGTTGGACATCAGATGCAAAAGTTTGGAGTTCAGCCAGAAATCGAACACATCAAACTTCTTAGAGAGGATTATGAGGCAAGTGAAGGTCACGAGATATTCCTGAGCTTTGAAGATGTGAAGAACGATATTCTAATTGGTTTCATAAGGCTTAGAATTCCAAGTGAAAAAGCTCACAGGAAGGAAATAAACTGCTGTCCGTCTGCTATAGTTAGGGAGCTCCATGTTTACGGGCCGCTGGTACCAATAGGTGGAAAGCCGAAGTACGAATGGCAGCACCGCGGCTACGGAAGGGAGCTCTTAGCCGAGGCAGAGAGAATAGCGAGGGAAGAATTTGAGGTAAAGAAGATGCTCGTGATAAGCGGCGTTGGCGTGAGGGAATATTACAGAAAGTTCGGGTATAGAAAGGATGGGCCATATGTGAGTAAGAGACTTGACAAAGAGGGATATGCAAACTTTGTGAAAAGCCAAGAGTTTGATGGGCGTTTGAGTACGTGAATTAGTTCACTACTACCTTAACCTCATTGATTTCCAGTTCCTCTTTCTCAATTTTCTCAAATGTAAATTTTTCCCAGTTAATTCTATAAGAAGAGCCATTAATGTTGGCAATCCAGTCGTTGGGGTCTAAAATTATCATTATGGGTCTCTCCTTGGTTTTAACCTCCAGAAAAGATGAGCCGTTCACGAAGATTCTCTTCGTTATGTTCTCCGCCAGTGTTACAATTCTCACTTCCAGAGGCATTGCAAAGCCGTTTTCTTCGGTGATGTTAAGTATTAAAGTATAATAACCACTATTTTGGGTGATTTTCAAGCTGGAGACTGTGAAGTTTGGATAACCTGCTGTGTAGAACCATTCCTTGAAGAACCAGTCCAAATTCCGCTCAGTCAGATTTTCATAGATTTCCTTGACCAAGTTTAGTGTTTCTTCAGTTTGAGTGCAATTTCTAGCATGGCAGGTCTCAAGAAGCTCCCTAACTCCCTTAAAGAATATTTCGTCTCCAACAACAAACTGGAGAGATCGGAGAATAAAGCCACCCCTCTGATAGAGATTGGTTTGATGCTTTCTTGTAACAGTGTTAATATCAACTATTGGGGTCCAATCTCTTGAGCTGAGGCATATTCCCTCCCAGTAGTCCAGTTGCTCAGATGTCAGGTTATAAAAGGAGGAAGTGTATGTTGCGAAGGACTCATCCAAAACTCCAAGCTCTGCATAAATTCCAAACCAATTGTGAGCGACCTCATGAGGAATGACACTCTTGAATTGTGTCCCCGCTGCTCCCCCATAAAGTCCAAATCCCTCAGTTTCGCTTCTATGTCCTTTAAGGCGTATGTAGATCAGCTCATTGTAGGGATATGGGATAAGCCGGGATGAATATGCTTTAAGGATTTTCGCAAGTTCATCAACAACCCATTCTCCCTCATCGGTAAGAGCAATCACATCTACATTTTTTCCATCAATCACGATGTTCTTCTTGTAAATATCCCATCTTCCAAGGAGGATGTAAAATCTTCCACCATTAGCGTAAAAAGTTCCTCTTTCTGGAAGAAGTGGCTTGTATTTGTTGTTTGGGAGCTTTAAAATACCGGCAAGCGTGTAGTTCGTTGGATAAGATTCCACGTTGATTGTGGCACCCCTATCTATCTTAGGGATCAGCATATAAGCCTCCGGAGGAAGATAAAAGTAATCTTCAGTTGATTTCATGTGCCACTCAATTATATCTCTCATATATACGTCCAGTAAAGGCTGATAATGTGAAGTATAGAAAATCCTAATCTTTTGTCTACTTTTATTGGGGCTCACATTGAGCAGCAAAAGGCCGTATCTTCCATCATAAAACCCTTCTACGCTTACTTTTGCACCATAAACTTCGATTTTTTCAATATCAAACTTTGAAATAGATGAGTTCTCAAAGAGAAGAGGGATTGTAGCTGGGGAGCTTAGAGAAAGCTTAATCTCCTGGATCCCCTTAATTGTGACATTCCAACCATCAAAAGTTATGTCTAAAGAAATACTGCTATTACCTCTAATAGATTCCTCATTTCTTTCAAAAAGGAGCTTAGCATTGTCTGTTTTTGAAAATTGGAACTTATCGAATGTATGAGAAGGATTAATGCACATAACTATGAAAGCTACTAAAAAGATCACTACAACAAAACGTGCTTTCATAATTTTTACTTTATTCCGAGAGATTTAAAAGTTTTGAGGATAGCTTTTCATAAGGGTAGAAGATGAGATTCAAACCAAAACCACTGAAAAGTGATGTGAAATTTGAGTGCAAATTCTGTCTTGATTGCTGTAGAGGTAGGTTTATCTACCTGACTCTTTCGGATATAGGCAATATTATGGCTCATGGTCATGACCCGCAGGATTTCGTTCTTATGACGGCTAAAGGAGGGAAAATACGTTTTGTTTTGGCTTACAGAGAATGGGATCTTGGATGTGTTTTCCATGACCCAGAGACTGGAAAATGTAAAATTCATGACTACAATCCATTAATCTGCAAAATCTATCCTTTTATGGTCTCTCACAAGCCACTTGGGATTGAAGGTGAGGAGCCTTTTGAATACAAAGGAGAAAAGTTCTGGCTATATTATGATGAAAGCTGTCCGGGAATTGGCGAAGGAGATGAGATAATAACAAGGGAAGAGGTAGCTGAGCTTGGGCTGAAGTTTCAGAAGGGGTTTGAAAAGACTGATTTAGATGGTTTAAACAGGCTCTTGAGCGGTGAATATGATGGAACTTAAATACAGAAGGGCTTCGTCGTGGGAGTTTGATTTGATAATGAAAGAAGCAGAGAAGTTTGGGGAGTTAAAGCACGAGTTTTTTGGGATAGTTGAGGGAAAGTTCAGAGATGTTTATGCGGTAAACGAGGAAGTTTGGAGGGAAATAGAAAACCTCAAAATAAAACCCTACGCATTTGGAACCTTTGTGGGCACAATAAAGGTCGACAGAAACCTTGTTGAAAAATTCTATCCAAACATTGAATTCTTCTACTTCGTTGATATCAAAAAGAACTTTGCTATTCTAAAGCCAAAAACAGCTTTCCTCTTCACAACCGGCAAAGACGTGCCCAAAAATGGAGTTAAAGAGTACAGCTGGCAGGGAAGTAAAAAGCTGGTTATCCTAAATGAAGAGGGTGTAATTCTCGGGTTAGGTCTCATAAACCCAAAAAGCAATGGAAAGTTTATTAAAAACATCACGGACATTGGGGAGTTTATAAGACGACACGAGTAGCGTTTTTATAGGTCCCACCGTAAACTTTAAATATTCTTGGTATATAATTCCAATTAGTAACTAAAATCACTATTCTCTCTAACTCGCTTAAATCAGATAAAAGTCAGTCTTAGGAGGTGAGAAAGTGATTAAGAGGGTAAAAACTGGTATTCCGGGGATGGATGAAATACTTCATGGGGGAGTCCCAGAGAGAAACGTAGTTTTACTTAGTGGAGGACCGGGAACAGGAAAGACAATATTCAGCCAGCAGTTCTTATGGAATGGCTTACAAATGGGTGAACCTGGGATCTATGTAGCTCTTGAAGAACACCCGGTACAAGTTAGACAAAATATGGCTCAGTTCGGGTGGGATGTAAAGCCTTATGAGGAGCAGGGAATGTTTGCCATGATAGATGCCTTTACAGCCGGAATCGGGAAATCTAAGGAGTATGAGAAGTATATAGTTCATGATCTAACCGATATTAGGGAGTTTATCGATGTATTAAGACAGGCCATAAAAGACATCAACGCCAAAAGAGCTGTTGTTGATTCTGTTACAACGCTCTATATAAACAAGCCCGCAATGGCTAGAAGCATAATCCTTCAGCTTAAGAGAGTCTTGGCGGGAACAGGATGTACAAGCATCTTTGTGAGCCAGATCAGCGTTGGCGAAAGAGGTTTTGGCGGGCCGGGGGTAGAGCACGGCGTTGACGGTATCATAAGGCTCGACCTTGATGAAATCGATGGAGAGCTCAAGCGCTCCCTCATAGTGTGGAAGATGAGAGGAACTAGCCATTCAATGAGAAGACATCCATTTGAGATAACCGACAAAGGAATAACAGTATATGCGAATAAAGTTCTGAAGAGAGGAGGGATTGTAGAAATTTGAGGGGGTTAGAATAATGACGCTTGAGATCCCACTCAATCCAGTTGGAAGGCAGGAGATTCACCAGCTGGAAAGTATCTTATTATTTACAACGCTTTTCAGGCCAGAGGTCATTGAGCTCATAAAAGATCCGGCAGAGAGGTTGACATGGGTCGATAGCTTGGCGGTTGCGGCTGGAGCAATAGCAAGAGAAAAAGCGGGAATGACAACAAGCGAGATTGCAAGAGAGCTTGGAAGAACTGAGCAGACAATAAGGAAGCACCTCAAAGGAGAAAGCAAAGCTGGGCAGCTTGTTAGAGAGACCTACGAGCTGATAAAGAAAGGAAAGCTCGATGAGTTAATCAAAACAATTGAAATGATTGAAAAAGGTGGCCTTAAGGAAGTAATTGCCAGAGAAGAGTATGAAAAACTTATGCAAGAATATGAGAAGCTCAAGCTTGAATATGAAAAAGTCAAAGCGGAACTTGAGAGGATGAAGCAAACAGTAGATCTTGAGAGCTTGGAGAAGGCGAGGGGAGAGATAGAGAAACTCAAGAAAGAACTAGAAGCAGCGAAGGCAGAACTTGAAAAAATCAGAAAAGAAAAGAGGGAAATTGAAAAAGAGCTCGCAGAGACCAAGGTAAAAATTATGGAGCTGCAAAGCAAGAGAGTTGAGGAAACAAAAGTTAAGGGGCTTGAAGAAAAGCTCAAAGCAAAGGAAGAGGAACTCAGCAGATTAGAAAGGCTAGTTGATGAAGTAACACGTGAAAAGCTGGAGCTTGAAAAGAAAGTTGAAGAATTTGAGGGCCTTGCCGATGAGTTTAGAAAAGAAAAGGAGGAGCTTGAGAAGAAAATCGAAGAACTAACAAAGGAGAATAATGAACTCAAAGAGAGAATTGAAGAGCTTGAGGCGTATAAGATCAGGTTTGAGAATCTCAGAGACAAGATAGAGAAAATAAAGATGGAACTGGAAAAGCTACTAGAGTGAATTCACTTCTCGCTTCTTCTGTCTAGTTTTTCTTCCCATGTTAAGATCATGTGAGTAAATGTGCCCTCCTCTTCTTTAATACCCCGCTTGACCTCTGATACGTGAGCGTACTGAGCTCTGAACTTTTCAAGAATGTAATCAACAGCCTTCTCTGGATCTGCTTTCTCACCGCAGGTGTAAACATCTAGTGCTGCATATTCTTCTTCCGGCCATGTATGAACGGAAATATGGCTCTCGGCAACAATAACGACTCCGCTAACCCCTGTTGGTGAGAACCTAAAAAAGTAACTCGCCTTGACTTCCATATTCCCTGCTTTTGCTGCCTCCAAGAAGATCTCTCTTATCCTGTTTGGATCTTTTAGAACCTCCGGATCGCACCCAGAGGCTTCAACCACATAGTGATATCCACTCGTGTCCATGAGCATCACCTAATCCAGTTTTCACCCTAGGTTTTAAAACTTGTTCTTTATGTTCCTATTGAATAGATTTTTAAATGCTACGATGGAGTATCTAAAAAGACAATGCAGTACATTAAAAAATCCATAGAGGTGAATACAATGCTCGAAAATACTCTCAAAAAGCTTGCAACTGCAGATCCTAAAAAAATGATAACTTATCCACTAGTTGTTTTTCTTGTAGCGCTTTTAATACTGGTGGTTCATTTCCCAACTCTCGGAACGGATCTTAAGGGAGGAGTTGTTGTAACTATTCACGGAGGAAATGCAAACGCAAAAGATGTTGAGAGCTTACTAAAAGCGGAGAACTTTGAAGTGACAGTCAGGGAAATTAAGAGCATTACCGGAGACACAAGAGTGGAAATAAGAGCATCTACCGATGTGGACGTACAAAGAATAATCGAGCTCATAAAGTCAAAGTATCCAAATGTTGTAATTTCTCAAACCCAATTCGGACCCAGCTTATCAAGAACGGCTCAAGAACAAAGTTTGAAAGCAGTTTCTCTAGCGTTTCTCGGAATGGCTGTCGTTGTATTTTTGTTCTTTAGAGTTCCTCTCCCATCGTTGACTGTAATCTTTTCAGCACTTTCCGATATGACAATAGCCCTCGCTCTAATGAGCATCTTTGGTTTAGAGCTAACTCAAGCAACAATCGCTGCTCTTTTAATGCTTATAGGTTATTCGGTAGACAGCAACATACTCCTTACCACTAAGCTTTTGAGGAGGAAGGAAGATACCGTTGAGGAAGCTTACTTCTCGGCTGTCTCCACAGGCTTTACTATGAGCACCACCACATTGGGGGCTTTAGCTTCACTATGGGTAGTCTCTCAGGCAGAAGTTATAGATATGATAGCCGCTGTATTGATTTTCGGATTGCTGGCTGACTTCATGAACACATGGATATTCAATGCCGGGGTGCTAAGATGGTACATACAAAGGGGTGAGAGGAAATGAATCTAAAGAAGCTTCTCCTTAACGGCAGGGTGCTTTTGCTCATACTCGTTATTGTTGGGTCAATTTTAACAATAATTGCTCAGGGGATAACCTACGGTTTGGACATAAGTGGAGGCGTTGAAATAACCGTGCAGCTTGAGAAGCCTGTCGATCAATCAACCATGGAGGAGGTTAGAATATCCCTTGAGAACAGACTGAACACCCTTGGAGTTAAGGATATTACGTTGGAACCATGGGGAGATCAAATAATAAAAGTAAGGGTTGCTAACGTCACAGAGGAGGAAGCAAATAGCATTATAGACACTATAAACCGTCAAGGTGTTTTCTATGCTGAATTCAATGGTGTTATATTTGCAACTGGAGCCGATATAAAGAGAGTAGATCAGGTGGGCTATGAGCCGAGGGAAAGAGCTTGGATTGTTCCATTTTCAATATCTAAGGAAGCTGCGGAAAAGTTTGCACAGTTAGCCTTGGGGAAAGTGAACTATCCTGTAGATATTTTTCTTGATCCTCCGGTAAATTCAACCCTGATAGTTTCACGGGAGATATACGCGCTCATGAACTCAAATGAATTTCAGTTTGTGCCCGATGCCAAACCTTTACCTCAAAGGCTTAAGGAAGCCTTTAATATTGATGTTATTCCCTACGCAAATCAAAGTGCTGAGGAAATAGCCAAGCTTGCCCAAGGAAAAGAAAAAGTTATCCTGATTAGGGTTGATGGAGAGCTTGAATCAAGCTTGAAGAACTTGGGAATAAAAGTTGAAAAGAGAGAACCAAGAGCTGGAGAAGCCGCAGATGAATTTATTAGAAGGGTATTGGGTCTTTATGGTCCTTATAGGCTTCAAGAGGGGCTTACAACTGGTGAGCCTCACACTGAATTAGCAATTTCAATTGGAGGCTCTAAAGAAGACATTATGGCAATGAGACAAGCTCAGGTCGTTTCAGTAGTTTTGAGAAGTGGATCACTTCCAGTAAAAGTCTTTGTAGAGGGCGTTAACTACATTCCTCCCACTCTGGGAGAGCAGTTTAGAAAACAGGTGGTGCAAGCGGGGATAGTAGCTTTGCTGGTAGTTGGTTTAGTAGTTTATCTCCACTACAGAAAAGCGAGGATAGCTATTCCAGTAATTCTGACAAGCCTAAGCGAGGTCATAGCGATTTTAGGAGTTGCGGCATTGATAAGATGGAATCTTGACCTACCAAGTATAGCAGGTATAATAGCTGCTATAGGCACTGGAGTTGATCAGCAGATAGTCATAACAGACGAGCTCTTGGGTGGAAGAAAAAAAGAAAAAATCACAAAGAGAAGCGGAGTACTAAAAAGAATGGGCAGAGCATTCTTTGTTATTTGGGCATCGGCAACTACCACAATAGTTGCAATGAGCTTTCTGTTCAAGTTCTTCGTAGGAGGTCTGAGAGGCTTTGCCTTTACTACAATACTGGGAGTGCTCATTGGAATATTGATAACAAGGCCAGCGTATGCTGAAATCGCCAAAGTGCTCCTCAGCGAAAAGAGGTGAGAATAAATGTTTATTGTGATAATGGGTGCTGGAAGGGTCGGATATCTTGTGGCCAAGATGCTGGAAAATGAGGGGCATGACGTTACAATAATTGATATAGACAAGGAAAGGGCAAAAGAACTTTCCTTCCTTATTAATGGTCTCGTAATCGAAGGAGATGCTACGAATCATAAAACCTTAGAAGAGGCCAATGTGAAGCAGGCAGATGCTTTTGCGGCATTAACCGGAAGAGATGATGCAAACATATTGGCTTGTATTCTTGCAAAACATTTAAATCCTGAGATAAGGACAATCCTCAGGATAAGCAAACCAAAGAACAAGGAAGTTTTCGAAAGAGTTGAGGATTTGAAAAAATATTTTGATGTGGTTATAAGCCCAGAAGAAATAGCGGCTAACTACATATTTAGGAGCTTGACGACTCCGGGATTTGATAGGGTCTTGTTCCCCAGAGAGGGAGCAGAGATCGTTAAGTTCCGTTTAGATGATGAAAGCGAAATTTCAGAGAAACCAGTAAAAGAGCTCAACTTGCCAAAGGACTCTCTTATAGTAGCAGTGTATGACGAAAAGGGGAACCTAACAATCCCTTCAGGAGATACGAAACTGCCCAAAAAAGGTGAAGTAGTCGTTTTTGCTAAAAATTCAGTCTTAAATGAGATCAAGAAAATCTTTGAACAGAAGAAAGGTAGTGAGGAACAAAGTTGAATTGTGTTCAAATTAACCCTTAAATCTTTTTTATTATTTTATCATTTATGCAAAAATTTTCATCTTTTCTGCTCTCTTTTGTGCACCTTTGAGCATAAATTATTTAAGGTGTTTACTTAACACTCCTTTGTACTGGTTATTTTCGTTAACTTCATCGGAGGGCTTCTCATGGAGACAATCATTAAAGAAATTGTGGAGGCTGAGAAAAAAGCTGAAGAAAGGATTGAAAAAGCAAAAGAAGAAGCAAAGATGAGAATAAAGCGCGCAAAAGAAGAAGCTAAAAAAATTGAGAGGGAAATATTAAAAGAAGCTCAAGAAAAGGCGAATTCCCTTATAGAGGCAAAGAAATCAGAAGGGGAACAAGAAGCAAAAAAGATCTCCGAAGAGGGTGAAAAAGAGCTTGAGAAGATAAAGGTTAGAGCAACACAAAACTTTGAACAAGCAATTGAGGAGGCAATAAAGCTCATTAGAGGTAGGTGAAAGATGTTCAAACCGGAAGAGATGACCAAGATAGAGGTGTTGAGCTTAAACAGGTATAAGGACTCTATCTTGACATACCTCCATGAGGAGGGCGTTCTGGAGATCCGAGAAATTGATGTGGATCTTGCTCAAAAGGACGCTCCCAATGAGTTTTATAGGAAGGCTGCATCTTACAGCATTAGTCTTTCTCGTCTTATAGATTTCTTGAAAGGTTACAAGGAGCAGACAAAAGGGGGCATTAAAGGATTCATTTTTCCGGAATTAAAACCAAAGAAAAAATGCAGATATGAGGGAATTGAGAAGCTAATAAAGGAAATTGAAAGTTTTCTCGAAAATGCCGAACCAGAAATAAAAAAAGTTGAGAGTAAGATAACCTCCTTGAATACCGAAATAGAGAGAGTAAGAACGGAAATAGAAATCTTGGAGTTGCTCTCGGCATTGGATATTGAGGTAGAGTATCTCAAACCTACAAAAAATGTCGAAATAGTTGTCGGTTTTATTGAAAAAGACAAATTTTTGCCTCTGATTGAAGAACTGAAAAAAGCCCTTAATGACAAATTAGTGCATATTTCAAGAGACCTGAAGGGAAAGATTCTTGTTGTAATTGCCCTGCTGAAAAAAGACTACGATAAGGCCAATCCTATCCTTGCAAAATACTCCTTTGAAAGAATTGAGGTACCTGAAGTGAAAGGAAAACCAAAAGATGCCATAAAAGGGCTCCAAAAAGAGATAACAAAGCTCAATAAGGAGCTGGAAGCAGCAAAAAGAGAGGCAAAAGTTCTTGCCGAAAAATATCATGATGAGTTAGTTTTCTATCAGGAGATCATGGAAAATGAGCGGGAAAAGGCAAATATATTAGGCAATTTAGTAAGAACAAACATGACTTTTGCCCTTACCGGATGGTTGCCAAAGAAAGATGTCCCAAAAATTATGGAGGGGCTTAATAAAATATCCCATGGCAAAATATATATAAATATAAGACCTCCAACACCAAAGGAACTCGATGAAATACCTGTAAAGCTGAAGAATCCCAAATTCATTGAATCTTTTGAAATGCTAACCGAAATGTTCGGTGTTCCAAAATACAACGAACTGGATCCAACTCCTATATTGGCTTTCACATACTCATTTTTCTTTGGCTTTATGCTAACTGACTTTATGTATGGGCTTATAATAGCGATAGTAGCTGCACTGCTTACAATGGGACACAAAAAGCTTAATGACGGCGTTTATAAGTTCTCAAATATTTTACTCTGGAGTGCATTTTTCACAATGGTAATGGGAATACTCTTTGGCAGTTACTTTGGAGATGCCTTTCAGAGGGCAGGAATCAATGTACCGGCACTTTTAGATCCAATGAGAGGAGCATTAGTTGTTTTGGGATTGGCACTGGCAATTGGGCTACTTCATCTCTTTATCGGCTATACATTAGGTTTCATAGTCAAAATAAAGAACAAAGAAACGGTTAATGCAGTATTAGAGCAGCTTCCATGGATGCTCATAATTCTAGGAGTGATCTTCCTCGCCCTTTCAATGGCAGGACTTACAAGTGTTACATTGGGAGAGGCATTTTTGCTCCCAGGCATTGTTCTCTTTGTAATCTCTGAAATCAGAAGCGATTTGCCAATACTAATGAGGCTATTGATGACAATCTCAGATTTCTTTGGATTTATTGGCAACTGGTTAAGCTACGCTAGGCTAATGGCATTGGCATTGGCAACAGCAGGAATAGCGATGGTAGTAAATATAATAGTCACAATGGTATGGGGTCTCAGGATAGGCCCAATACCTCTAGGCATAGTAGTTGGTTTGGTGGTATTTATAGGAGGACACATCTTTTCAACAGCAATAAATGCTCTTGGGGCCTTTGTTCACGCTTTACGTTTACATTATGTTGAGTTTTTTGGAACATTTTACTCAGGTGAAGGCAAAAAATTTGAACCGTTTAAAGCTAAAAGAGAAATATCTGAACTTGAATTAGAAATTTAGGAGGTGTTAAGAGATGGAACCAATAGTTTACGTTGCATTAGGCGCCGCACTTGCGGCAGGCATAGCTGGGGCAGCCTCTTCATTTGGTGTTGGAATTGCTGGAGCTGCAGCAGCAGGGGCAGTTGCAGAAGATGAGAAAAACTTTAGAAATGCCTTAGTCTTACAGGGTCTCCCAATGACTCAGAGTATTTATGGGTTGATAACTTTGTTCCTAATTGCCCTCGTCTCCGGCATACTTGGGGGAGAATTTAAGTTTGCAGAGAATACAAGTGAAAATCTTATTAAAGCAGCAATTCTTCTTGGCGCTGGTTTAACAGTTGGTTTAACTGGTCTATCAGCAATTCCTCAGGGTATAATAGCTTCGGCTGGAATTGGAGCAGTTTCAAAGAATCCCAAGACATTCACCCAAGCGATTATATTTGCAGCTATGGCCGAGACAATGGCAATCTTCGGTCTCGTTGGAGCGTTGATCCTTATAATTACGGGAGTTGGCTTCTGAGCCTTCTCCCTATTATTCCAAGGAGGAGTCACTAATGGAAGGAGCAAAGCTAATTATCGAAGAGATCAACAGGGAGGCAGAGCTGAAGATAAAGTATATCTTAGAGGAGGCAGAAAAAAAAGCAGAAGAACTTAGAAAAGAGGCTGAAAAAAGAGCAAAAGCCAAAGCCGAGTGGATAATTAGAAAAGCTCAAACACAGGCAGAACTTGAGAAACAGAGGATAATTGCCAATGCGAAGCTTGAGGTTAGGAGGAAGAGGCTTGCGCTTCAGGAGGAACTCATTAATAAGGTGTTAGAGGCATTAAGGGAGAGGCTAGCTTCAATACCGGAAGAGGAATACCTTGAGATTATCAAGGAATTGATTATTCAAGGAATTAAGGAACTGGGAGAAGAGAGAGTAGTGGTTTCTTCCAATAAAGAAACTTTATCCCTCCTGGAGAAGCACTTAGAAGAGGTCAAGAAGGATGCAAAAGAAAAGCTTGGAAAGGACGTTGAAATAGAAATAGGAGCACCAATAGAGACCATAGGTGGAGTGGTAATATACAACCCCGATAGAAGCATAAGAATAGACAACACTTTTGAAGCAAGAATGGAGAGATTCCAAAGTGAGCTTCGCTCTAGAATAGCAAAAACTCTGTTTAGGTGAGGGAAGTGGAAGTAAGCACCATAACGGCGATCCTTGATACAAGTCTGGCGGTTATATTCATGTGGGTAGCTTACAAAACCGGACAAATTTTGTGGAAGTATACTCCCTATTCGTACCCGAATGCTAGAATTAGGGCAATGGAAGCAAGGTTTTTCACAGAGCAGAAGTTCAATGAATTAGCAGAATCAAAAACCCTAAATAACTTTGTTATGAACTTGGAGGATACGGATTATAAACCCTACTTAACTGCCCTCCCAGTTTTGAACTCGGAAAACATAGATAGGGCTCTTGATAAGGCTTTGGCAGATATATATGGGCTCCTGCTTAAGATTCTTCCCAAGAGGACTAGAGAGTTCTTCAGGCTTCTTCTTGAAGAATGGGACATTAGAAACATATCTTCTTCTGTTAAAGCAAAGCTAAGGGGGGAAGTTGCTAGAGATTACATAAACGAAATTGGCATAATGGTTGAAAAAGTGAAGGCCATTGCTGAAGCAAAGAGCTTCGAAGAGATACTCGTTATACTTGAAGGAACAGAATATGAGGAAGCTTATCAAAAGCTTCTATTAAAGGAGATAACACCAGAAGAATTTGAGACTGAGCTATACAAAAACCATTACCTAAAGCTCTCTAAATATGCTGCCTCACGAAAAGACGAGGAACGGATTATCCTAGAGGAGTTTGTAAGCTTAAAAATTGACAAGATAAATCTAAGCACGATACTCAGGGGAAAGATTCATGGGTTAAGAGCGGAAAAACTTAGAAATTCCTTTATACCCGGTGGTAAGATAAAAAGAAAGACCCTTGAGGCCCTTGCAAACATGGAAGATGTCGAGATGGTCTTGGCAGAATTGGACTCTACACGATACTCGAGAATAATAAGAGAGTACAGAGAGGAGATACTGGAAGATATTTCGGCATTTGAAAGGGCATTTGACAGGTACATACTTCAGAGAATGGCAGAGCTGACAAGATTTTATCCATTGAGCATTGCAGTACCTTTGAGTTATATCCTTCAAAAAGAAAGTGAAATAAGAAAACTCAAAGCAATAGCAAAGCTGATAGAGGACAACATAAAACCAGAGATCATAAAGAAAGCAGTAGGTGAGTTGCCATGAAAATAGTGGTTTTTGGGGATAAAGACACTACACTCGGCTTTAGGCTTGCTGGAGTTCATGAAGCGTATTCGTTTGGAGAAAATACCCGTGAGTTGGAAAGAGCAAGAAATAAACTTAAAGAACTCATAGAAAGGGAAGATATTGGTGTGATTCTTATAACAGAACGGCTGGCTCAAAAAATTGAAATTCCTGACGTAACTCTCCCGATAATCCTCCAAATTCCTGATAAGTATGGGTCCCTCTATGGTGAGGAACAATTGAGGGAAATTGTTAGAAAAGCCATAGGTGTAGAGATAAAGAGGTGAAAAACATGGGAAGGATAATTAGAGTTACTGGGCCATTAGTTGTGGCTGATGAGATGAGAGGTTCAAGAATGTATGAGGTCGTCAGAGTTGGAGAACTTGGACTTATTGGGGAGATAATCAGATTAGAGGGCGACAAGGCTGTTATCCAGGTTTATGAAGAAACTGCAGGTGTTAAACCAGGCGAAGCTGTTATCGGAACGGGAGCCTCTTTGAGTGTTGAACTTGGTCCAGGGTTGTTGACTTCAATCTATGATGGAATACAAAGACCCTTGGAGATCTTGAGAGGGAAGAGTGGAGACTTCATTGGAAGAGGACTCACCGCTCCAGCTTTGCCAAGAGACAAAAAGTGGCACTTCATACCAAGAGTAAAGGTTGGTGATAAGGTTACGGGTGGAGACATAATAGGTGTTGTTCCTGAAACGAGCATTATAGAGCACAGGATAATGGTTCCTCCTGGGATTGAAGGTGAGATAGTAGAGGTTGTTGAAGAGGGAGAATACACAGTAGAGGAAGTTATTGCAAAGGTTAAAACTCTAAATGGAGAAATAAGGGAGCTCAAAATGTACCAAAGATGGCCTGTTAGAGTTAAAAGACCCTACAAAGAGAAGATTCCTCCAGAGGTTCCACTAATTACCGGGCAGAGAACTATTGACACTTTCTTTCCGCAGGCAAAAGGCGGAACTGCAGCTATTCCTGGACCCTTCGGATCGGGAAAGACAGTCACCCAGCACCAGTTAGCCAAGTGGAGCGACGCTGAGGTTGTTGTGTACATCGGTTGTGGTGAAAGAGGAAACGAGATGACGGATGTTCTTGAGGAGTTCCCCAAGCTTAAAGATCCAAGAACAGGAAAGCCGTTAATGGAAAGAACTGTCCTTATAGCAAACACCTCAAACATGCCTGTTGCGGCAAGAGAAGCCTCTATTTATACGGGAATTACAATAGCAGAGTACTTTAGAGATATGGGGTATAACGTAGCTTTAATGGCAGATTCAACCTCGAGATGGGCCGAAGCTTTGAGAGAAATCTCTGGAAGACTTGAAGAAATGCCCGGTGAAGAGGGGTATCCAGCATATCTTGCTTCGAAAATAGCTGAGTTCTATGAGAGAGCTGGTAGAGTAAGGACTCTGGGAAGTGATGATAGAATTGGAAGCGTGAGTGTTATTGGAGCTGTTTCACCTCCGGGTGGCGACTTGAGTGATCCTGTTGTCCAGAACACTCTAAGAGTCGTTAAAGTCTTCTGGGCGTTGGATGCAGATCTAGCAAGAAGGAGGCACTTTCCGGCTATTAACTGGCTTACAAGTTATTCTCTCTACGTGGATTCCATAAAAGGGTGGTGGCACAAGAACATTGATCCAGAATGGAAAGCGATGAGAGATGAGGCAATGGCACTTCTGCAGAAAGAGGCTGAATTGGAGGAGATAGTTAGAATAGTGGGTCCAGATGCATTGCCAGAGAGGGAAAGGGCTATCCTTCTTGTGGCAAGAATGATTAGAGAGGATTATCTCCAGCAAGATGCTTTCCACGAGGTTGATACGTATTGTCCTCCAAAGAAGCAAATAACAATGATGAGGGTCATACTGAATTTCTATCACCACACCATGAGGGCAATAGACGCGGGAATCCCAGTGGAGGAAATTGCAAAGCTCCCTGTTAGGGAGGAAATAGGAAGAATGAAGTACAATCCAAATGTTGAGGAGATTGCTTCATTAATGGAAAAGACAGAAGAGCAGTTTAAGGAACTCTTTAAGAAATACGGGGAGTGATAGAAATGCCCGGAATGGAATACTCCACAATAAGCAAGATTTACGGTCCTTTGATGATAGTTCAAGGTGTTAAAGGGGTAGCATACGGTGAAGTTGTTGAAATAGAAGTTGAAGGTGGAGAAAAGAGGAAGGGGCAGGTGTTAGAGGCTAGAGAAGACTTGGCTATCGTCCAAGTTTTCGAAGGAACCAGAGATTTAGATGTAAAAACAACAAGAGTCAGATTCACTGGAGAGACACTTAAAGTTCCAGTGTCAATGGACATGCTTGGAAGAGTATTCAACGGTATCGGTGAGCCAATCGATGGTGGGCCAGAGATAATCCCGGAAGATAGGAGAGATGTTCATGGTGCTCCCCTTAACCCTGTGGCGAGAGCATACCCAAGAGATTTCATTCAAACTGGTATTTCGGCAATAGATGGCATGAACACCCTAGTTAGAGGACAAAAGCTCCCAATTTTCAGTGGTAGCGGTTTACCCCACAACATGCTTGCCGCTCAGATTGCAAGACAGGCAAAGGTTTTAGGTGAGGAAGAGCAGTTTGCTGTGGTATTTGCCGCAATGGGTATTACCTATGAAGAAGCAAACTTCTTCAAGAAGAGCTTTGAGGAGACTGGAGCAATTGAGAGGGCAGTGCTGTTCCTTAACCTTGCAGATGATCCTGCCATTGAACGTATTATTACTCCAAGAATGGCCCTCACAGTTGCCGAATATTTGGCTTTTGATTACGACATGCAGGTTTTGGTCATTTTAACGGACATGACTAACTATGCGGAAGCTTTGCGTGAGATTTCAGCAGCAAGAGAGGAGGTTCCAGGGAGGAGAGGTTACCCCGGTTACATGTACACCGATCTAGCGACGATTTATGAAAGGGCTGGTAGAGTTAGGGGAAGAAAGGGAAGCATAACCCAAATGCCGATACTCACAATGCCTGACGATGATATTACCCACCCAATTCCAGACCTTACAGGTTACATTACAGAAGGGCAGATAGTTTTGAGCAGAGACTTACATAGAAAAGGTATTTATCCCCCAATTGACGTTCTTCCAAGCCTTAGCAGATTGATGAAGGATGGTATAGGGAAAGGAAGAACAAGGGAAGAACACTCCCAGCTAAGCCAGCAGCTCTATGCGGCTTACGCTGAGGGTAGGAGCTTAAGAGACCTTGTAGCGGTTGTGGGTGAAGAGGCCTTAAGCGAGACCGATAGAAAGTATCTCGAATTTGCAGACAGGTTTGAGAGAGAGTTCGTCGCTCAGGGTTATGATGAGGACAGAGGAATCTTTGAGACTCTCGATCTTGGATGGGATCTTCTATCAATACTGCCAGAATCAGAGCTCAAGAGGGTAGAGAGGAAGTACATAGAGAAGTATCATCCAAAATACAGGCACTCCTCTTGACCTCTTTTATTTTGAGGTGAGTTAAATGGCGAAGATACTAAAGATCAAGCCAACCAGAATGGAGCTTTTGAAACTAAAGAGAAGAATAAAATTGGCTGAAAAAGGACATAAAATTCTCAAGGAGAAGCAGGATGCTCTTATTATGGAATTCTTCACTATATACGACGAGGCTCTAGCACTAAGGAGAGAGCTCAATCAGAAGATAGCGGAAGCTTTTGAACAACTTAGATTGGCTGAGATAGATACGGGGATTGTCAAGCTTAGCGAGATAGCCCTCAGCGTAAAGCCAAATAAAGAGATAGAAATTAAAAAAAGAAACATTATGGGAGTGCCTGTGCCTTTAATTGAGGCGGAGGAGTTTAAAAGGAACCCCAGCGAGAGAGGATATGCTTTTGTTTCAAGTTCTTCTAAGGTGGATGTTGCATCAGAAAAATTTGAAGAAGTTCTCGAGCTAGCTATAAGGCTGGCAGAAGTAGAGGAAACATTGAAGAGACTTGCTAAAGAGATTGAAAAGACAAAGAGAAGAGTTAATGCTCTGGAATACATTATTATTCCAAGAATGAAAGAAACTGTGAAGTATATAAGCCAGCATTTAGATGAGATGGAGAGGGAAAACTTCTTCAGATTGAAGAGAGTCAAGGCACTTCTTGAGGCTAAAGCTCAGCTTAGTTAGCTTTTTATCTTTTTATTGGGATTTTTCTATGGTGGAAACTATGACGCTCAAATTGTTCTACATAGATTCGTACCTAAGAGAGACTTCTGCAAAGGTAGAGGATGTTGAGGTTGAAGACGGTAGAATTAGGGTATTGCTCGATAGGACGATATTCTACCCCGAAGGTGGTGGACAGCCCAGCGACAGAGGGGTAATAAAAGGAGAGGGTTTTAGGATTGAAGTCGAAAAAGTAGAGGGAAAAGATAAAATTTGGCATGAAGGAAAGCTCATAGGCAGATCTCCTAAGAAAGGGGAGGAAGTTGAGCTTGAACTTGACTGGGAATGGAGATACGAAAACATGAGACAGCATACTGGTCAGCATATATTTTCTGCAATCCTGAAAAGAATGTACAACAGCGATACCACGGGATTCCAGATCTTCCCTGATTACAATAAAATTGAGATCAATTTTGATGAGGAACTAACTTGGGAACACATTCTTGCTGCAGAGCTCGAGGCCAATGAGGTTGTTTGGGCAGGTATTCCTGTAGAGGTTAAGGAGTATGAAGAGCTTCCTGAAGAGATAAGCTCAGACCTTAGAAAACCTCTATCCAAAAAAGTATCGGGGAAAATTCGGCTGGTGAAGATAGGGGATGTTGATTTAATTCCATGCGGAGGAACCCACGTAAAAAGCACCGGAGAAGTAGGCTTCATAAAGGTTCTCAGCTTCTACAAAAAAACCAAGAACATCTGGCGTATAGAGTTTGCCTGTGGATATAGAGCCCTTATATACCTAAACAAGCTCTTGGAAGATTACTGGATAAGCTTAGACAGGATGGCCAACAAAAACAGACCACTAATTGAAAGGGTGGAGGAGCTAAAAAAAGAGGTTGAGACCATTGAAAGACAAAAAGCTGAACTTAGAAAGGAACTATGGGAATGGAAGAGTAAAGCACTGCTTTCTAACGCTGATGAAATTGAAGGAGTAAGGGTAGTCTCCTACATTGAGTCTATGGAGATGAAAGACGCGCAGGCATTTATTGTGTACCTCGTGGACAAGAACCCCAATACAGTAATTTTGGCGGCTGGGAGCAATTATGTGATCTTTGCAAAGAACAAGAATATAGAAAGTATTTCTATGAACGAACTTCTTAAAGAAGTGCTCGGGGAGGTTGGTGGCAGCGGAGGTGGAAGTGAAGTTTTGGCAAGGGGAGGAGGATTCAAGGCAAAGCCGGAGGAAGTTCTTAAAGTGGCGAAGAGAGTAATAAAGAAAAAGCTAAGGGGTTAAAGCCATTTTGGCTTCAATCCCACCCACATCCTCATCTTTTCGTGAGCTATTATCCTGGGGATATTGCCTTTTTCTTTTGGCCCTGGATTTTTCATGTAGAAGGCATTAACCTCATAGATGGTTCCAAATTCCTTCCTTTCCGTTGCCATTTTGCCCAACCTTACTAGATCAACTAACAATCCCGCTAAAGCAGGGCTGTCGTTAATTCTTCCAGTTACTACAAGCTCGTCGACTGCTCCGTTAAAGCTAACGTACTCGATGTGCATGGCAATGAACTTCTTGTCTCCTAGTGGCTCAAGGAATCCGGTTGGTTTAATATAGTGAGGAGCCTCATAGCCAAGGAGGTCTTTAACGATGCTTGACTTGGTGAATTCCTTGCTTTTGTTTCTCTCTTTGTCCGTGAGAGCCAGAAAATCAGTATTGCCCCCAATGTTGAACTGAGCTATGTCTTTAACGTATCTGTTTCTCTGAGCTAGATGGGCTAGGATGTCTGCTGTTAGTGGCGTTGCACCGGTGGCTCCATCGTCGCCAAAAATAACCAGGTTGCTTTCCTTAGCAAGTTTAACAAACGCGGGATCATTTGCTATTAAAGTAGGAATAGCATTTACAAAAGCCGCTCCTCCCCTTTCCTTTGCATAAAGGGCGGCAGCATAGGCGTATACTTGAGTTGCAGTTAATCTTTCTTTTTCATTATTTTCAATTGCTTTTATAAGCCCTTCTTTGTTGCCAAAGGGAGCAAAAGCCTCAGTTGTACAGACGTTGACTATAACATCTGCATCAAGCCCCTTCCACTCCTCAACGAGTTTTTCAATGGCTTCCCTAAGGGGCATTTCGTCCTCAAGTCCTTCGGCCTTTATGGGGAGGTTTCTTAGGCTTCCGAGATGAATTCCTTTTCTTACGGTTATGTTCTTGAGGGTTTCTGGAATTTTACCATCCCAGTAGTTTTTCATCACTTCATAGAGAGACCTTCCGATTTTATTTTTGTCGACGTCATAACTTCCAACGATTTCTATGTCCTCAACTTTTATTGGAAGCTCGTTCTGGAGGGGGATTCCATAGTAGCCGAGTTCCCCCACTTTTATTCTCTCGACTCCAAGAGCAAAAATACTTCCTACGTATCCCTGGCCTAGTATTACAACTCGAGTCATGTTTTCACCCCGCTATTGTTATTTTATATCTATTAAATATTTTTTGATTTATAATCTTTTATGGTCATATATAACACTTTTGGTGGTGCACATACCAACTCAGACTAAAGGAGACTGTCAAGATAACAGTGAAGTGTTGTTGATAGTTAATTCTGGTCATGAGTGTGGTGCGGAAATTATTGGTTGAGGAAGTTAAAGTCCGGAGAAATTCCAAGCGAAACAAGAAGGACGTTTTTGGGACAGGTTCCCATATAAGTCTTCTTTTACTTCAGTTCAAAGCTGGGTGGAAAGTCTTTGCAGTTTATAATTTCTAGAGGTGATGCCAAACTTATCCTGACAGTATCAGGGTTTAAAAGAAATCTTTATAAATTATTATTGTAAATAAAACTTTATGAGCTTTGGGTCTTTCAAGCACCCACCGATTGGGGGGGGTAGGATGAAAGGCAAGGTAGCGGTTTTGTTTTTGGGAATTCTGGTCTTAGGAGTAGTTGCAAGTGGCTGTATTGGGGGAAAACCCACAGAAACAACTTCCTCAACAGTTGCTAAAGAAGTTGAACTAACTGGAAATCTTAAGCAGGATGTGGTCTCTATTGGAAAAGTTCTTGAGCAAAATGGCATTAGCGAGGTTAAGTTTAGTGCATGGAGCGGAGGGGACCCAAACAGCATCATGAGGGTTTATGGAATAGTAGAAGCTGCAGAAAGAATAAACAAAATCTGGTCGGAGAATAATGTGAACGTGAAAATATCAGTTGATGTAAAGTATGTTGCAAATCCCAAGGAAATTTTCCAAGAGTATATGAGCAAGCAGCCACTTAAACAAGCTGGAGACTTCTTTGCTAATTCATATGCGTATATACCAACTCTTGCAGAAGAAGGATATATCCTAGATGTGACGGAATTTGCAAATGCCTACAAGAACGAGTTAAACGACTTTTACCCGGCCCTTATCGAAGCATCAAAATGGAAAGACAGGCTTTATGGATTGCCACAGGACACCGAGGCAAGACCACTTTACATCAGAACAGATGTAGCAAAATGTGCTGGAATCAATTTAAACGGGATTAATGAGAAAGTGAAGAATGGAGAGTTTACATGGAGTGATGTTTACAGTTTAGCAAAAACTGCAAAGGATAAGGGATGTGCAGAGTGGGGTCTTGTTCACAGGAAGGGCTCGGCACATCCGGACTTAATCCAGTTCATCTTTGCATTTGGTGGAAAGCTCTATAACAAAGACACAGGTAAGCTTGTTTTGGATGTCCCAGCGGTTTATAAGTGGTTTTACACAGAATGGAAGTTCGCTCAAGATGGATTACTTGCAAAGGACATAATGAGCTGGGATTGGGCTAAGCAAATACATCCAAGCGCTGTGGAAGGAAAGACTATGTTCTTCATAGGTGGCACGTGGCACTGGACTGAATGGCAAACCAAAAAGTATTATTCAAAAGAGGGAACTCCAAGAGCCCTTAAGCCAGAAGAAGTTAAGGAATGGTTCTACTACACATTGTTCCCAGCTGGTGAGAAGGGTCAAAAGCCAGTAACTTTAAGCCAGCCATATGTATGGATGGTTAATTCGGAAGCTGGTGCACAAAATCCAAAGTATGATGAGCTCAAAGACGTATATCACAAGCTTGCATTCCTGATAATAGTGAAAGCAAGCGACCCAGATATTAATGCAATTCACAGTGTTATCTCGGCACATCTTCCAGTTAGAAAGGCTGCAGCGGACTTAATTAAAGATGAAAAGTGGCTTAATGATTTAAGGAATCTCAATCTTGACTTAAGTTCAGAAGTTAAGGAGCACATAGGCGAAATAGTTGCAAAGACAGTAAACCCGATAAATGCTCAATTCCTAGCTGATGTTAGTTACATGCTTGAATACACCAACTTAACACCAGCGCATCCACAATATCCTGCATTAGCGGACATCTTTAAAGATGCAATTGATAAAGTGCTTAGAGGACAAATGACGCCAAAGGAGGGAGTTGAATACATAATTCAGAAGATAAAAGCTGATCCAGAATTAACGAAGAATGTAGAGATCGTCGGAAAGATTCCAGAAGATTGGACATTCCCTTGAGGTGATTCCAATGGGGAGGTCCAAACTTTTTGAACTTTTCTTTTTTCTTTCTCCAATGATCCTTATTGTTGTGTTGTTTTATCTCGTTCCACTAATAGTTAGCTTATATGCGAGTTTCACACCAACCATGAATTGGAATTTAAAATACCTCCATGATTTTATAGGTGTTTATAATTACAAAAGACTTATACACATGATGCGTTATGATCCCTCTTTTAAATCAATCTTGGAGACAACTGTAGTTTTCGTTATTATAACTCTCATAATAAACATAATTGGAGGGCTGTTGTTAGCTCTTGGAACCTTCTTCATAAGGGAAGATGCCTCAACGCTTATAAGGGTTATTTGGCTTTTACCCAGAATGACGCCTGTAGCAGTTTTTGGCCTTCTTTGGTACTATTTCTTCCACAATAGTGAAATAGGAACTCTAAATTCTATTTTGATGAAATTGGGAATTATTGATTCTCCAGTTGCTTGGGGTCAAAGGATCCCGTGGGGAGCATGGGGGGTTATAATTTTTGTAAATGCGATAGTTGGGGTTAGCTATGGAATGTTAGTTTTTAGTTCGGCTTTGAGTCATATTCCTAGGGAATTAGTGATAGCGGCAAGGGTTGATGGTGCCTCAAATTGGGAGATCTCAAGAAAAATTTTAATTCCGATGATAAAATGGCATATAATGTATGCAACGATATGGCAACTCATGAGCTTACTCTTAACGTATTTCCATCTTTATCCTCTTGTAGCATGGGGTATTGTTAATAATGACTATGGAAGTACCTTAGCCCTCTACGTCTATACGACAGCGTTCGGTAGGGGGAGGCAGGAACAGGGGCTTGCAGCTGCAGCTGCAACTTTGCTGTCCATACTTGGAGTTTCACTTGGTTTCCTGATTTTAAAGGTAATGAAATTTGAGGAGATGATGAGAGAACCAAGAGGTGATCTATAATGCACGATATAGAGACAATATCCAAAAAGAATGAGATGATAATACTTCTTGCATTAATTTTAGCAGCATCCCCCATTATCATAACGTATCTATTGCTCATTCTATCAAGCTTCAGCGAGGAAATGTTCACCAGTTTGAGTCTCTCATCCTTTAGGCCTACTGTAGTAAACTGGATAAATGTATTTAAAGGAAAAACCGCTATAACTGGAGGGATAACTGTTAATATCTGGCACTATACACTTACAACGCTTCTTGTAGCTTTGGGAATAACAGGTTTAGTTGTGCTTATAAGCACGATGGCAGGATACGCCCTTTCAAGAATGAGATTCAGGGGAAGAAAGAAAAGCATGATATTTCTCTTGCTTCTGCACTCATTTCCAGGGGTCTCACTAATAGTAGGAGTTTACTTCATGTATAGGTTAACATTACCAGCAAACCCTTTGGCATTGAGATTTTATTCATTCCTCTACGTTATTCTTGCAAGGGGAGCTCTTGAAATACCAATGTCGGTATGGCTAATGAAGGGATTCTTTGACTCCATTCCATGGGAGTTTGAGTGGTCTGGGATAATTGATGGAGCATCAAGGATAAAGGTGTGGAAGGACATAATGGTTCCTCTGATAAAACCTGGGATAATGGCTATTGCAATCTTTGCTTTTTTGGCAGGATGGGGAGATTTGATATATGTAAGAACATTCCTTATAGATCCAACTCTGGCAACATACATCGAGAGCAATCTCGAAGTCGAATTCACTCATTTGCCTCTAATAGCTGCAGTGGGGACTTTTTATCTACTGCCAACAATAATATTCTTCATCTTAGCTCACCAGCTCCTCCTGAAAACATACGTTGGAGGAATTAAAGGATAGTGGGGTGAAGATAATGGTTAGCGTAACTCTGGAGAATATAACCAAAAAGTTTGGTAAATTCATTGCGTTGAATAATATAAGCCTGAAGATTCAAGAAAAAGAATTTATGGCATTGTTAGGACCTTCAGGAAGCGGTAAATCCACTCTGCTCTACACAATAGCGGGCATTTATAAACCGACATCTGGAAAGGTTTATTTTGATGAACGGGATGTTACAGAGCTTCCACCAAAAGACAGAAATGTTGGATTGGTGTTCCAAAACTGGGCATTATATCCTCATATGAGGGTGTTCAAAAATATTGCATTCCCACTTGAACTTAAAAAAGCTCCCAAAGAAGAGATAGAGAAAAAAGTGAAAGAAGTGGCAAAGATGCTCCACATAGATCACCTTTTAGAGAGATACCCCTGGCAACTTAGCGGCGGTCAGCAGCAGAGAGTTGCCATTGCAAGGGCACTCGTTAAGGAGCCTGATGTTCTGCTCTTAGATGAACCTTTAAGCAATTTGGATGCTCTCTTGAGGCTAGAAGTTAGAGCCGAGCTTAAGAGGTTGCAAAAAGAGCTGGGGATTACTGCTGTTTATGTTACTCATGACCAGGCTGAGGCCCTTGCAATGGCCGATAGAATAGCAATCATAAGAGAGGGAAAAATCTTGCAAGTGGGAGAGCCAGATGAGGTGTATTACAGACCAATGCATAAGTTTGTGGCAGGATTTTTGGGAAGTCCGCCTATGAATTTTATTGAGGCAGAGATTGAAGGAGAGATGCTTAGGATCTACCAAAGCAGAATTCCGGTGCCGGGGCAATATAAAGAGATTATTAAAAAACTAAACATAACAGAGGTGCTTTTTGGCTTTAGGCCACATGATGCGGAGGTAGTTAAGGGTGAAAGGGAGGGGATTAGGGGAGAAGTATATTCTTTTGAGCCATTGGGAAAAGAGCAGATTGTAACGGTGGCAGTTGATAGTGATGTCGTTGTTAAAGTCTTTGCATCAGAAAGAGAACAGTTTAGATTTGGCGAAAAAGTCACGATAGTGCCGAATGAGGACAAGATAGTCCTTTTTGACAAAAAAACGGAAAAAGCCTTAGAATATCTCTGATTTCCAAATTTTTTAAAATACTCTGTTAACTATTTTTCAAAATGTGAAGAGGGCCAAAAATGAGGGTTGTGGTACTTTTTTCTGGAGGAAAAGACTCTACATATGCTCTTTACTGGGCATTAAAGGAAGGTTTTGATGTTAAATATCTCGTCACAATGCATTCCGAGAGTGAAGAGAGCTACATGTATCATGTCCCAAACGTTCATCTCACGGAGCTCCAGGCGAAGGCTATTGGAATTCCCCTTGTTAAAGGGTTCACAAAAGGTGAGAAGGAGAGAGAAGTTGAAGATTTAAAGAGTGTCCTTGAAGGATTAAAAATAGATGGAATCATTGCTGGAGCGTTGGCTAGTCAATACCAAAAAGAAAGAGTTGAACGGATTGCAGAGGAGCTTGGAATAAAGGTCTTTACACCCTTCTGGAAAGCTGATCCTGAAGAGTACATGAGAACCTTAATTCTACAGGGGTTTGATGTGGTTATAGTGGGGGTCTCGGCCTATGGTTTGGATGAAAGATGGTTGGGAAGACGAATAGATGAAAAAGCCCTTGAAGAGTTGAAGATGCTCAATAAAAAGTATGGGGTTCATATAGCCGGCGAAGGCGGAGAATTTGAGACTTTTGTTAGAGATGCACCATTTTTTAAGGCTAAAGTAGTCTTCGATGAAACTGAAAAGATATGGGATAATTACACAGCTTCGGGAGTTTTGATGGTAAAGAAGGCCCATTTAGAACCAAAAGGGTGAAAAAGATGAGGATAGTCTCGGCAGATACGGGAGGAGCAGTATTGGATGAAAACTACAATCCGATTGGTTTAATGGCAACTGCAGCTGTTCTCGTAGAGAAGCCATATAGAACTGCCAAGCTGAGTATAGTAAAGTACTCTAACCCTTTTGAGTATAATCTCAGCGGAAGGAGGGCACTACGGGACGAAGCTTTTCTAGCATTAAAGCTTGCGAGAAAAGTAAAGCCAGATGTTATTCACTTGGACTCTAGTCTTGGGGGAATAGAGGTCAGAAAGCTCGACGATCCAACTATAGATGCGTTGAGGATTTCTGATAGAGGAAAAGCCATATGGCATGAACTCAGCAAAGATTTACAGCCATTGGCCAAGAGATTTTGGGAAGAAACCGGGATTGAGATCTTGGCCATAGGGAAGGAAAGCGTTGCCGTTAGAATAGCGGAGCTTTATGCTGGGATTTATTCCGTGAAGTGGGGAATTGAGTATGCAATGAAGGAAGGCTTTGTGAGAATTGGGCTCCCAAGATACATGACTGTTGAGATAGGAGAAAGCAGAATTCTAGGGAGGAGTCTTGATCCAAGAGAGGGCGGTCTCTATGGGGAGGTGCCTATAGAAGAGGAAAATTTCGAATGGCAGGTTTATCCGAATCCTATAGCGAGAACATTTATGGTTTTTGAAGCGAAGACCTAAATATCTTCGATTTTCTTGGTTTTCCTCCGAACTATAAGTTTTATAGGCTTAAAACGAAGAGATTGTGGTGGTGAGCATGGAAATCGCTAATTCAACCTCTTCAACAATTGCTCCTAAGTCGGTGAATAAAAAGCTCCTAATGGGGAACGAAGCAATTGCGTATGGAGCACTTGAAAGTGGCATCTCATTTGCAACGGGTTACCCTGGAACGCCTTCTACTGAGGTAATTGAAACAATAGCAAGATTGAATCCTGAAATCTTCGCCGAATGGGCGCCAAATGAGAAAGTTGCACTTGAAGAAGCCGCAGGGGTTGCTTATACCGGCCTTAGGGCCCTTGTGACCATGAAGTGCGTTGGTCTCAATGTTGCAGCGGATCCTCTAATGAGTCTTGCTTATTCTGGTGTGGAGGGAGGGTTGGTTATTTTGGTTGCTGACGATCCTGGGCCGCACACATCTCAAACAGAGCAAGATGATAGGTACTATGGAAAGCTTGCTTTGTTACCTGTTTTAGAGCCTGCAGATGTTCAAGAGGCCCATGACTTGATAAAGTACGCATACGAATTAAGTGAGAAGTACAAAGTCCCGGTTATTTTCAGGACAACTACTAGAGTAAACCACACCACAGCTGATGTTGAGGTTGGAGAGTTCATTACGCTTGAGAGAGAGCCAACGTTTGAGAAGGACATCCAAAGATATGTGAGGGCATCAATGAAGGGCAATTTTGAGAGACATAAATGGCTAAATAAAAGGCTAAAGGAAGTTGAGGCTGAGTTTGAGGAGTTGGGTTTTAACTGGGTTGAAGGAGAAGGCGAAATTGGAATTATAGCCGAAGGAGCCCCCTACAATTATGTAAAGGAGGTTGTTCCAAAGCTTGGAGGGGGATTCAAAATCCTTAAGATTTCAACACCCCATCCTCTGCCAAGAAAACTTGTCGTTGAGTTCTTAAAAGGAGTCAAAAAAGCAATAGTTGTGGAAGATGGTACCCCGTTTCTGGAGGAGGAAATAAAGATAGTGGCTTATGAAGAAGGGATAAGAGTTCCTATATACGGCAAACGTACTGGACATTTACCCCTGGAAGGAGAACTAACTCCCAGATTAGTTAAGAATGCTCTCTTAAAACTCCTTGGCAAAGAGGGAGAGGAATACGTAAAGCCCAGAGAAGTTAAGGAAGCTGAAAACCTAGCTCCATCGAGGCCTCCTATGATGTGTCCTGGCTGTCCACACAGGGGCTCCTACAGGGCTCTACTTGACGCCCTTAGGGAGTTGAAGTTCAAAAAGGATGAACTGCCGATTCATGGGGATATAGGCTGTTATGCTCTCTCTTTATTGCCACCTCTGGAGGCCATATGGACAGAATACGTCATGGGAGCAAGCATTAGTTTAGCTAATGGTCAGAGCATAGCTATGAACAAGAAGATAATTGCAACAATAGGGGATTCGACATTTTTCCACAATGGATTGCAACCGCTGGTGGATGCGATTTATAAGAACCTTGATGTCCTTGTGATGATTCTTGACAATAGAACCACAGCAATGACTGGCCATCAACCGCATCCTGGAACCGGAGGAAGCGAGACAGGAAGGAAGTTCAACGAAATAGACATTGAAGCCCTTGTAAAGGCATTAGGAGTGAAGTACGTAAAAACAGTCGATCCCTATGATTTGAAATCAACGAAAGAAGCCATAAAAGAAGCCATGCAAATTAAGGGTCCAACGGTGATAATAGCAAAGAGGGAATGTATAATTCCAGTGCTGAGAAGAGGAGAAATCGGAGAAATTCCAATAGTGATAGAGGACAAATGCACGGGATGTAAGGCATGTGCCCTTCTAACCGGATGTCCAGCGCTGGTATTTGATGATGAGAAGGGTAAGATGAGAATTGACCCGCTCATATGTACGGGCTGTGGACTGTGTGAACAGCTCTGTCCATTTGATGCGATAGCTTATCCGGGTAAAAAGTGATTTCACTTTCTTTTATACCATTTATCGTCATAGAAGTACTTTCCATGTGCTTCTGCATAAGCTTCGGAGGATCTTCTCCACACTATAAAACCATAAGCTGCTGCCACTATAAGGAACATAAGCCCAACTTCTAACTCATATGTTCTTATTAATCTTGCAATTCCAAGGGCAGGTATTGCAAAAAGCCCTATAATAACTACCGCCACTATTCCAAGGAGGATTTTGTATCCATATTTTTCCATAAAGAGATCAAAATCCACTTTTCTCACCTCCTCCATCTATACCAGTATCTGCCAAAAATTCCACCCACGGTTGGTCGAGTCTTATAAAGAATTCCTCCAATAGCTGTTCCAAGGAGGATTATGAACATCAATGTCTGAAAGGCTTCGGAGAATCTTCCTCTTAGCAAATCTGGTAATGCAGGCACAATTAGCACCGCTCCAACTATTGCGAAAGCCGTTCCAAACATTATAACTGCGAGGATTTTATATCCATATTTTTCCATAAACAGGGCAAAGTCCATAGGTTTCCCCTCTTTTGATTTTTGGCACTCAACTTTAAATAATTTACTTGATTATTATCAATGGTGTGAAAGATGAAGATAAAAGAACTTTTAGAATTGGTTGATGAGGCAATAGCGAATGTAAAGATAGCTATAGTCAGCAATAAGCAAAGGATTTTTGAGAGCCCGCACACTTCTTGGGAGTTCACCAAGAGATCTCTTGAGCTAGAGGATGAGCTTAATAGATTAAACAAAATACGGGATTATCTATCATCACTTGATCCGATGGAAGATGCCGAGAAAAGCTTTTCAAAAGAAGAACTGAAAGAGTTGCTGGAATACCTAACGCTCCTAAGGGGGATGAGGGCCCATGAATTTTAAAGAAATAGAAAAGAAAGTAGTCCAATTTAGGGATGAACGTTTTTGGGGAAAATATCATACTCCAAAAAATCTTGCGATTTCATTGGCTGTTGAAGTTGGAGAGCTTTTGGAACACTTCCAATGGGATACTAACGAGGAGATACTTCAAAGCATCAAAGACCCAAAGAGGAAGGAGAAAATCGCGGATGAGATAGCTGATGTAATAATATACCTCACTCTTCTGGCTCATGAGCTCAACATTAACCTCGATGAGGCCTTAAAAAGGAAGTTGAAGAAGAATGAAGAGAAGTATCCCGCAAAGGTAATAAAAGTTGAGGAGACTGTTAAAGAGCTGGGAGGAGAGATTATAGATGCCAAAGGAGAGGTAAAAAGCGTAAACCAAGTTGTTAAGCTCTTAGGTGTTAAGCCCGAAAACATAATTAAATCTTTGATCTTCATTATAAATGAGAGTGAACCCATCTTGGTCATAGTCGATGGGAGATCGAAGGTAAGCTTGGAGAAACTAAAAAACATTTTTGGAAACGTCAGAATGGCGAAACCAAAGGAGGTGGAAGAGATAACTGGTTATAAGACTGGAGAAGTTCCTCCAGTAGGAATTCCTGTAAAGACCGTGTTAGATAAGAGGGTTCTTGAAAGGGAGTTTGTAATTGGCGGAGGGGGAAGTATAAACAGACTGAGCAAGTTAAGCCCAAAGAAAATTGTAGAATTTCAAAAGGCTGAGGTCTTAGATGTGAGCGAATAGTCTTTTTAACATCTCTTTTTCCTTAGATGTGAGGCAATTTTTGAGCCATTTTTCCCTTAGATTTAGATTTTCATCTTCAACGTTCAAAACTGCCTTTCTTATTCCTCCTCTTGGAAAGTTTGTATCTCCCTTGTATCTCGGGATCACGTGAATATGAAGATGAGCCATTGTCTGGCCTGCTACTTCTCCAAGGTTTGCTCCGACGTTGAAACCATCTGGTTTTAGAGCTTTCTCTAGCTTATTGATTGCCAGCTCTACCCCTTTCATTATGGCTAGCTTCTCTTCTTCCTTGAGCTCCTTCCAATTTTCAACGTGCCTTTTCGGGACTACAAGAAGATGTCCTCTGTTTGCAGGATAAGAGTCTATGAGTATTCTAATGTGTTCATTTTCATAGAGCAAAGCCTCTTCAGGTGGATTGCAGAATGGGCAATTCATATTTTCACCTCAAGGTTATAAAGGAGAAAAGAATTAAAAATTTTGGCAGATGATGAGCTTGGCCGCTTCCGAGCGGTGAAGATAAATCTCGGTGCTGATGCCTACCCTAGGAACTCAACTGCTTTGTCTATGTCATTTTTATACGCTCTTATGTACCTCCTGCAGGCTTTTTCCCATGTGAACTCGGCCGTTCTTTTCTTTCCGTTATGGCGCATTTTCTCTATCAGCTGTGGATTTTCTTCTCTGAGCTTGACCATTCTTAAGAATGCTTGTACGAGAGCATTTGGATCTCTTGGAGGGACTAGCAATCCTGTGGCGGTTTTTTCGTCTTCATCTAAGCTTATTATGGTGTCTTTTATTCCACCCACAGCCGAGCCTATAGGAATTGCTCCTAAGCACATGGCCTCCATCTGGACTAAGCCAAAGGGCTCGAAGTATGATGGCACTACCACAAAGTCAACACTACCATAGAGCTCTCTTGTGAATTCTCTTTTCAGCATTTCAGTTATTACCTTGATGTTGTCTGGATATTTTGCCCCTAAGGCGTGAGCCCAGGTTTCGAGTTCTGGATCCCCTTTTCCGATTATTAAAAAGCGCATTTTTGAAAATTCGGACGGATAACTTTGTGCAAGGAGTTCGATGGCTCTTAAGAGCGTATCAACGCCTTTTTGTCCTTTATCAAATCTTCCAATGAACATGAATGTGGTTCCATCACGCAATCCTAAACTTTCTAAGATCTTTCTTCTTCTCTCTTCCCTTGGCAGGTCTTTGTTTTCCAGCAGTTCTTCGTTCCAGAAGTCACATGCTATCCCGTTGTAAACATGAGTGGCTTTCCCTTCAAAGTTTTTGTAAAAGCCCCATTCTTCCCAAAGATAGGTTTTGCTTACAGTTGTTACCAGATCGGCTATATAAGCTCCCACGTATTCTGGATCTATTTCGGGATAGGGTGCCAATTCACCAAGATGCGATTCATGGAAATAGTAAGCTGGAACCTTGGATTTGTTGAGTCTGTGGATTGTAAACACTGCTGGAATCTGGAAGTATTTTTTAATTAAAGCCCCAGCAAAGACGGTATGCCAGTCATGGAAATGCAGGACATCAGGTTTTCCTTCCTTTTTTATTAGGTAGTTCAACAGACCAACACTTGCTTTTCCAAACTGCACGGCTTTGCTGAGCATTCCCTCCCATCCCGGACCATAGACATCCTTATTGTCAAGTAAGTTACTACTTAGGGCAAATACCCTAACCCCATTTTGGGGTCTTTCATACACACTTACCTTCTCTTTACTACCATAAATCTTGATGTCAAACTCAAAGAGTTTTTTCCCCTCGAGATGGCCGTGAGAGGGCGTAAAGACCCAGACCTCATTATCAAGCTTTGCTAAAGTTTCGGCAATGCTGGTGATAGCTTCCGCAAGTCCACCGACTTTTACTGGTAAGTATTCAAACCCAAGCATTAGTATTTTCATGTCACTTCCCCCATTTCATTTATTCTAACAAAATGAATTTCTCCCCTTCAATGTCTTCAAAGTAACTTCCCAATCCTCCAACTCTCCATTCTTTCCCTTCCTCATCTTTAAGTGTTACGTTGGCTGTTAGTGATGTGTATTCATAGTTAACAACTTGACCTTTTAGCATTGCTTCCTCTCTTGTATCAACAAAGTGGCCTATAACCTCTATCTCCTTTGGTAGTCCCGCTTGTTTAAGAATTGTTATGAGAGTTCTTATATTAGCTATTTCAAAGGGTTTCTTAAGCTTCTCATATTCAATAGGTTTTATGACTCTACTGTTATCAAAGTACATTGTGTAGAACCAATGCATATAGTTCTGGATTAGCTTTGGAGATTTGCCCCAGAAGGAGTAGAATTTCTCTTTTCTTCTATCTTTTGGAAGTGCTCCAAAAAAGAGTGCATAATCTACATCCCCTATAATCCAAGTTGCCATTAACCAAGGAGCCCCTCCGCTTTTAGCTAAAATCACGTTTTCCTTATTAAGCCAGTCAGGGATTTCTTCAAAGTTGCTCACAATTACAAAGATGATATCTCTTTTCTTTTTGATTTCGTCTTTAAGTAATCTTAGAAACTCAAAAGGAGTATTTATCAGTACTTCTCGCCTTGCACTCCTTATTATGTACTCTGCTCTCTCTAAGGTATTCTCGAATCCGTGGATAGTCCATATTTCTGGTATGTCTTCCCCATGGACGGATTTGTAGAGTTTAAGAAGGGCATTTTTTATAGATTCTATATCGGTTAGCATCTCTTCCTTAAGTCTTTCGAAAACTATTTCTGGATTCACGGGCTTGTACATTCTTGGGGTCCCATGCATAATGTCCACAAACCCCTTTCTATGAAGAGAGCTCAGGACATCATATATCCTTGTATGGGGGATTCCACTTTCTTTTGTAAGATCTGTTGCTTTGCTGGTTCCAAGTTTTAGAAGGGTTATATAAGCCAAACTTTCATATTTTGTTAAGCCGAGCTTTTGAAGCATTTTAATTATTTCTTCCTCTCTCATTTTTTCTCCTCCTAAAGATTTTTAATATTCACTTTCGATAATTTAAACATCGAAGGTGATACATAATCATTAGAGGTGTCAACATGTATAAAATTTTCGGATTTAGAGACGATAGTTGTGTTGAGAGGGTGAAATCATAGAGTTTTATGAAAAAAGGTTCTTATGTCTATCTTTGGGAAATGGAAGTAGTTTTTGGGTCAGAGTCGAGGATTGGGAAAGGGCAGGAAGCTGATGTTGTTTTTGATATGAAAAATCTACACCTTTGACAAAACATCGAAAAAGCAATATTTTGAAAAACTTTTTAACTCCTCTTTTTCTTGTATTTTTCATGAGCTTTGAGAAGTTTGCCAGGTTTCTAATTGAAAGGCATCCAAAGGGAAAATTTGTAGAGATAGGAGTTGGATTCAACTTTAAAGTAGCTTTGGAACTAAAAAATCTTGGAAGAGATGTTTTGGTTGTAGACTGGAATCCAGAAGCAGTTAAAAAGGCTAAAGAGCTTGGATTGGAGGCTTATGTTGATAATGTTTTTTCGCCGAGCTTGAGAATATACAGAGATGCCATTGCTATATACTCCATTCGACCAACCCCAGAAATTGTTGAACCAATTTTAAACCTAGCCCAGTTAGTCAAAATTCCCGTGTATATTTTACCATTTTCTCTTGATTTCATGCCTAAAATTCTAAGGCTTGAAAATTATGGGGGCTTGCCTATTTACTTTTTTCTTCCGAAAGCCTCGCCCTTCAAGGCGGGGATGCAGTGATTTCAAAACAAGCCCTTTAGCAGGAAAGCGAAAAGCCTTTAAACTTCTAACACTATAATACACTATGGGGTGGATAATGGTGAAAAGAATTGATGTCTACCTTCCTGATGAGTTGGACAAAAAATTTAGGGAAGTTGTTAGGAAATTGTACGGAAACAGGAGAGGAGCCTTGAGCATTGCCGTAGAACAGGCAATTAGGGATTGGATTAAAAAAGTTGAAAGCGAGGAAAAATGAAGCGCTCCGTAATGGTCAAACTCCAAGCCTCAAAACAAGTTGAAAGAATTCTCTTCCAGTTAGCCGACGCTGGAGCAAAAGTCTGGAACGAGGTAAACTACTTGAGAAGACAACAATTCTTTAGTCACGAAAAAGTGGA
>Ga0190315_1000172_pt1 | contig 40768 bp, 22 predicted proteins | sample 48701101_MG_FD_161673 | JGI IMG/M metagenome (GOLD analysis project Ga0190315, IMG submission 161673) | Hydrothermal vent sediment bacterial communities from Southern Trench, Guaymas Basin, Mexico - 4870-11-0-1_MG | ecosystem: Environmental > Aquatic > Marine > Hydrothermal vents > Sediment ...
AAGCTTATCATTATAGGATCACTTGCTCCCATTTTCAAGTGGCAATTGATTTTTCCAAGATATTCTATTCATTTGACTAGATATATATAGATTTAAATAGAAATTAAGCAACAGTTAATTGCTCCTATTAAATTTAATAATGGGTCATTGGCAACGGGGTGTTTTATTCCAGTTACCAATTATCCGTTAATACGAAAAATATTGGCCCTGTAACACACGGGACCAAACTTTTCATCCTATTTCATCCTCACCCTTCGCTTAATAATTTCTAAAAATTAATCAAGCGTTAAGGTAGGCATCCCCTCCACCACATCCACCGTCACGTCCTTCAACTCCGCCGCCGCCGCAAGCACTTTATCAATCTTTGGACTTGTTGGACTCACGGTGACTAAGCCGTCGGCCTTCTGAACGACACTATAATAAATTATATAGGGCCTTCTGGATAAAACTTTCAGATTGCCAGATGGCTCAGTGAGTGCGAGCCTCGCAACCTTTGTTAATGCGATGTCATTAAGCAAGGTGTGTGCCAACTTTAAAAGCCCTTTAAATTCAACAAGTTACAAAATTTGTTCCGTCAAATTAAGCCAAAATTCATTATAAATTCATTATAAATTCATTATAAAATCATTATAAAATCATCATAAATAAGGATTCTTCTTTAATTTCAACCGTATACGAGTGCGCCTCAATTCATTATCAATTCATTATAAATTCAGCATAAATTTTTGATATATTCATAAATAAATTGAATAAGGGACGTAGCAGCAAATAACTTACGCAATAAACAGTGACAGATACTATCCCTTTGGAGAGATAGCATATGTATCGCATAGAGGGAATTGGGAATTGGGAATTGTGGTTGCCGGTAACAAGACAATGGGCGCATTCCCAAAAAAAGGGTTATTATCAATCATATCTTAGTACAACGGATACGCGTTCCGAAACGGATAAAGACAAGGTTTACCTAATGTTTTGTGATTCATCGAAATCTAAATTTTGAGTTTATAAAAGTTACAGCAATATATCTATCAATGCAAAGTTGTATGACGGATAATAAATGCACGAAAAGCCTTATCCGTTTATTTCGCGTATCCGTTGTACTCAGTAGAGAGGGATAGTGACCCTTTTTTTTGAACGCAGTGAGAAATCCGATTTTTCAAAAAAATCGGATTTCTTTGACGAGGCTTTGCTGTGATAAATTTGTCCTAAAACTCGGATTTATTGCCATTTGAGAAATCCGATTTTTCATAAAAATCGGATTTCTTGGCTCTAGGCAAGCGATAATTCGTTGAGCGGTGGTTACCTTCACGCACCAACACGCCTTCACGCGTCATTTTTCCCAGTAAATAAGAAGCGCGATTATAATTTGCACCAAGTAATTGTCGGCACCGAGCATTGGTGATATGGCCTTGTTTTTGAACATACGCGAGAATTTTTTCTTCATCAGTCGCGGGAAATTTGTAAGCTTCGATGGCTGGCAAAGCGTCAGTTGATTGGGGAGGCTTCGGTGGCTTCGTGTCTGGAATGAGTGAGGTGTCAATAAAACGGAGATGCTGGGGTTGAATGGAATCATAATCACAGTAGATCACCGCTCGTTCAAGGATGTTCTTTAATTCCCGCACATTGCCGGGATAATCATAGCTTTCAAGGGCGGTTAGGGCGCGTTGACTTAACGCCTTTTTCGCTTTTTCCCTGTCGGCGGCCAACTCCATTAGAAAATGATCGGCCAGCAGCGCAATATCTTCTTTACGTGTACGCAGAGGGGGAAGCGTAATGTTACAACAGACGATCCGAAAATAAAGGTCTTGACGGAACGTACCGGCTTTTATCTTTGCCAGCAAATTGGCATTCGTTGCGGCGAGAACACGGATATTGATAGGTTTAGGTTCACCACCTACCGGCATTATCTTGTTCTCTTCTAAGGCACGCAGGAGTTTAGCCTGTAATGGTATTGGCAGCTCACCGAGTTCATCCAGAAATAAGGTGCCCCCTTCGGCCTGTTCAAAATAACCCCTGCGGTTGTTCAACGCGCCGGTAAAAGCCCCCCGCACATGCCCAAACAATTGGGATTCCGCTAAGTCATGAGGGATTGCCGAGCAATTGACGGCAATAAAAGGCATTTTTGCACGACCACTCCCGAAGTGAATCGCACGAGCAACCACTTCTTTGCCGGTGCCACATTCACCATCGATAAGGACGCTGGTTTTGTTGACTTTTTGCAAACGACGAATATCGGTTTTTATTTCAATGAGGGATTGGCTTTGCCCCATCAAAGTGGGAATGTCACACGGTTCGGACTTGGGTTGATAAGCGGCTTTGGCTTCGGTTATTGATCGCGCATTTTCGGTTGCTTTTAGGCGCTTAATCTCTTGTCTGAGTTGTTCATTTTCTTGCTGGAGTGTTTTCTGTTGGCGAAAAAGGCTGATATGGATGTTGATGTGCATCAGCACTTCTTCATATTGAAAAGGTTTGGAGATATATCCCAGACTGCCGACAGTCAAACCTTTAACTTTATCAATGGTTTCCGTCATGGCAGCCATCAAAAAAATCGGCACATATCGGGTAATCTCATGCTGTTTCAGACGATGGCAGGTTTCAAAGCCATCTATTCCCGGCAACCGGATATCTAGAAAAATGATGTCAGGCACCCATTTTTCTATGACTTGCAGTGCCTGTTCCCCGCTTTGGGCAAGAGTCACGTCTAGCCCAACGTTTTTCATATGCTTTGTGAATGTGTGTGAACTTTCCGGTGTCTCCTCAACTATAAGGATAGAAGCGTTTAGTTCTATTGTGTTCATAGTAAGTCATCCTGCAATGGATGTGCTAGTGCAGGATCGCTCCCGTTTCCGTACCACCCCCGCCAGTAGCCAGTAGCTCAACCTCATGGCTAAAAGCTCAAGTAGGCTAAAGCCGACTAACTGTCTTGTAGTGCCCTTTAGGGTACAGTAGCTCTTAGGTTGGCTGGGTGTTTTAGGGATTTCCGCGATCTTGCACTAGATTGTTTTGGGGAACGAAATGTTTTTTTCTTTGGAGATGAATGCCCGCTTGCCTATCTCCTTTGGTTAATTCATCATCCCCATTGCAGGACGATCAATTTTCTAAACCCAATGAGCAAATTTCAAATCATATACTTTGTTTATACTGAACAATTGAGAAGTTTTCCCATAAGGATTTTTTGAAGTTATAAACTTTATAAACCGTTATACCGTCAACAATTTATGCTGTAATCAGTTGTCTTGGCAACGTCGATTTTTTATTCCTTAAAAGCAACTACAGGGATTCGTTATAATAACGGATTAGTTCGTGGTGGTGTTTGGGTTTTATAACTACAAGGATTCGTTATAATAACGGATTAGTTCGTGGCGGTGTTTGGGTTTTATCCTTTTTTATAACGAATCCTTGTAGTTGCTGTTATCCTTTTTTATAACAAATAACGGTTCCTTGTCCATAATCAACCATAAGGCCCACAATTGCGGTTATCCCTTAGGTGGGAGGCTTATCATTCCATTTGATGGGTTTTGGTTTTGGCAAAAGTTGTACTAAGTTAGTCAATCATATGGCCCTCAATTGCGGTTACCCTTACGTGGGAGGCTTATCATTCCAATTGACGGCTTTTAGTTTTGGCAAAAGTTGCACTAAGCTAATCAACCAGATGGCCCTCAATTGCGGTTACCCTTACGTGGGAGGCTTATCATTCCATTTGATGGGTTTTGGTTTTGGCAAAAGTTGTACTAAGCCAGTCAATCAGATGGCCCACAATTGCGGTTATCCCTTAGGTGGGAGGCTTATCATTCCATTTGATGGGTTTTGGTTTTGGCAAAAGTTGTACTAAGCTAATCAACCAGATGGCCCTCAATTGCGGTTACCCCTTAGGTGGGAGGCTTATCATTCCATTTGATGGGTTTTGGTTTTGGCAAAAGTTGCACTGAGCTAATCAACCATATGGCCCTCAATTGCGGTTATCCCTTACGTGGGAGGCTTATCATTCCATTTGATGGGTTTTGGTTTTGGCAAAAGTTGCACTGAGCTAATCAACCATATGGCCCTCAATTGCGGTTACCCTTACGTGGGAGGCTTATCAATCCAATTGACGGGTTTTAGTTTTGGCATAAGTTGCACTCTTTAATCAACGGACTTTTTTGTTTGCTATGCACCTCCACAATATCGCGCACAAAATCGATGTCATCTGCAACCGGGTGTGCATAGCGGGAAAAAGAATGCCCTTCAGTTGTGTTTAACGCGTTATGAAACAGCGTAATGCCGATTCTTTCAGACGTGATTAGCACTACTAAACCTGGGGGGGTTAGTCTGCTTTAGCAGACTTGAGCTTTCAGCCTGGGGATTGATCCCTAGGCTAACTAACCATCAAAAACTTGATCATCAAGTCACTGGCATTGAATAACCTTGGTAAAGAGACGGTGTATTCTTTAGAAAGCGCGTCTAAAACCTGAGGGATTTCTTTTTCAAGCGAAGTGAGATCAATTTTGAGTACGCCGTTTTGAAACAGACTTTGTATTTGTGCGTCAGCTATTTTAAAGTCGATATGGCTTTCCCACATTTTGATAAAACCATAAATGGCACGGGTGGTGTAGGTTTTGCCGGTATTGTTTGCGCCACAGAGAATGGTTAAGTCACCAAGTTCTATCTCCGTTTTTTTGTCTAACGCGCCGAGTTTTTCAAATTGGAATTTCCTTTTTGAATACTTTCGTTAGGTATGATGAAACTCTACTCCTAGAGCAATGCCATTAAGTTAAGCCTCAGAATAAATTCTGAGGCTAAAAGCATCGTTAAGCTAAAGCCTACTAATAGTGCCCTTTAGGGTACTTTAGCTTTAAGCCTTAGAATTTATTCTAAGGCACCTGGACTGGTGACTTTTTTTGTAAAAATGGAATTTCATCAAAGCGCCTACTTGACTCTGGGGTGATTTGGGCCAATTTTTTTTTGGTAAAGCTTTGCTTATAAAATGCACAGTACGACTAGCTGTCAGTCTATTCAACTTGATGATTATGAATAATCAGAGAGAGTCGCCTTTAAAACGCAAGAGTCACGATAATATTTAGATCACTTTTTAGGGAGTCTCCGTTTCAAGGGATACCCAAACTCTGAAAAGTTTTTTGTGTGCAATTAAAATAGAAGTGACTGTTTTATAAGCGTTAAATTAACTATTTTGTATTCAATAGGGCATATATTCATATTTAAACGATTAGTCGTTATAATGCTAAACCCTATTTTTAGAATGGTTAAAACCAAAACACGCGGCTTTTCATATGGCCGTTCAAGGCATTTTTTAGCACTATTTTATTAAAAATACGCTTTTTTATTTATAATAAGTCATATTGCGTCATTTAACTAAGATAAAACAGGCGATTGTTAGAAAATTTACGGGGGTTATAATTTTTTCTAGTTAGGATTTTATAATCACTAACTGATTGTTTTACCGCAATAAATGAGTCAATAAATGAGGAGCCAATGGCTTTAAACCTAAGTGGGTAGCCGTACCACTCATATTAATCTCGCCCCGTTGGGGCTTGCCAGGGGCGTTGCCCCGTTGGGGCTTGCCTGGGGCGTTGCCCCAGGCTTTATTAATCTCGCCCCGTTGGGGCTTGCCTGGGGCGTTGCCCCTAGCTATATTAATATCGCCCCGTTGTTGCTGATTTGAAAACCTTTATTAGCCCCTTCGGTAAGTATTATTAAAGCCTGGGGCAACGCCCCAGGAGGTTAATTGGGGGCGCTACTTTTTCAGTAAAATCGGCAATACCTTTGACGTTTCTTGCCGATATTTGTCATAAGATTCGCCGTGAAGGGCCTTCATATCCTTCTCCTCGAAATGGATACCAATGAAAATATAAACGGTGAAACCAATGGCAAGAATAAGATGGCCAACACTCATGGTTGGCGTTGCCCAAAGCCCGATAATCGTGCCCAACATAATGGGATGTCGAATGTATTTGTAAACGGACACCACTTTAAAAGGTACCTCTGTATAAGGCTTGCCACGCCAATACAAATAAACCTGTCGTAACCCAATCAAATCGCTCTGATCAATCTGGGAACCCGCAAAGAATGAAAACAACCAGCCAAACCAAAAAAGCCCTATTAGCACCCAATAGCCAATAGGGTTTTCAACCTGCCAAACCCTATCGGGTAGCGGCTGCCATTGCCAACATAACAGTATCAGGAGCAAACTGGAAATGAACACGTAAGTGCTACGTTCTATTGGCGTTGGAACGATTTTTAGCCACCATTGTTTAAAGCCTGGACGTGCCATCACAGAGTGTTGGACAGCAAAGAGACTGATTAATCCCAGATTAATCAAAAGTGCCAGAGCGGTTGGTACTTCAGCACCTGAATCAATTAGCTTGGGTTCAAAAATATTGCTAATAAAAACAATAAAGTATATAAAAGTGGCGTTAAATAGCAGGAAACCAATCACGCCGTAAACAAAAGCCAAGATTTTTCCCATTAGGTACTCCTTGTTTGTTAGTTTTCTTGGGAATGGATGCGAAATAACTTCCCCAATCCATAGCCGGGCGGATATCGCTGCGCTAATCGGCCCCCTACTATACCAATGAAAAATGAAAAATGAAGAAATTAATATAAGTACCCGTGCAGGTATTTAAAAAAAATAAACCTAATAAAATGTCCTTAATACTGGAAAACTTTTGCACGGGTACTTACCAATGAAAAATGAAAACTAAAAATGAGTCGATAATTTGGCTAGGAATTTTCTTACCCGTTCCGGCATGTCATTTTCACATATTTTTCGTTAAGTTCCGTATAAAAGCCCTGTCTTTCACTTAACTAATGTAAGGCCTTTATCGGCCCTTCCTAAAAGGCCGGTATTTCACTTAACTAATGTAAGGCCTTTATCGGCCCTTCCTAAAAGGCCAGTCTTTCACTTAACTAATGTAAGGCCTTTATCGGCCCTTCCTAAAAGGCTAGTCTTTCACTTAACTAATGTAAGGCCTTTATCGGCCCTTCCTAAAAGGCCAGTCTTTCACTTAACTAATGTAAGGCCTTTATCGGCCCTTCCCTAAAAGGCCTGTATTTCACTTAACTAATATAAGGCCTTTATCGGTTGTTCGATAGAGTTTTGCACATCACCGGGTGTTATGCCACCCTTTTAAAACACGCTCTAAAGTTTGGACGCTTGCCAAACTCAAGTTTGGACGCTTGCCAAACTCAAGTTTGGACTCCTGCCAAACTCAAGTTTGGACTCCTGACAGACTACTAGGCTTGCCTTGACTACTAGGCTTGCCTTGTCACAACGACTCTTTGGCTTTGCTCTTGATCTTCGTCATCACGCTCTTCAATGACATTTCAACCGGCTTCTCTTCTTTTAAGGGCGTAGACGACTGACTTCGACTGATACGTCGGGCTTCGATTTCTAAACCATCCTGATTCCAAGAAAATTCATTATTGAAAGTAAACCAGAGTTCGTGGTAATTACCATTGTAACCGCCCTCTTTGGCGAGCGGTTTGTACTCTGGCGGAGTCTCAGGATCTTGATAGTAGCACCAGTCCATAACCACCCAATCCTGCGCACCCCATCTTCTGTCCGCCAGATAAATACAATAAGCGTGCCCCCCCTGCGGCGCGGTGGGCGATTCTTGGACATAACCGGCACACACTTTAACCCGATGCGCTGGAATTCCAGCCTGAATCATCAAACTGGCCGCTAAAATGGCACCGTCTTCACAGTCACCGATGCCCGATTGTAACGTTTCAAAAGGAAACTGCCAAAATTCTGGACAGTCACTCGCTTCCTCATCACCGACATAATCAAGGAATCTCACGACAAACTGTTGAATCGCTTGCGCTGTGGCGTTGTGAGTGTGTTTAGATAGTTGGTAGTCTTGGATGACTTCAGTGAGCAGAGCGTCGTTCACCGTCATAAAACCTTTGACATCACAGACAATTCTCTCCGTGCTGCCTCTTAAGGCTCTGCCAGTATAAGTGATTGGCGCTTGTTGCCATTTGTTATTCCAGTAATTGGCATCTCTAATCATATTGATTGTCCTCTATTTGATGAATGAAATAAGCTTGAAATTGTATTCTAGCTCATTAAGGGGAGGCAAGTGTTTTTGTTCTTCTGGGTGTGGTTAAAAAAAGTACAACGAATTAGGAAATAAACGAATTGAGAACGGACGCACTGAGAAAGTACAACGAGTACAACGAATTAGGAAATTAACGAATTGAGAACGGACGCACTGAATAACTAACATTAAATTTAAATAGATTTAATACTCAAAAATAATTAGACGGAACGTACTTTAAAACCGTGAAAATGAAAAGACGAGTGAGTGATTGAATTAGTTATAAAATAAGTCATTTACATTAACATTTTTCATTTTTCATTCTACATATGAGTGTCGCTCTGTGTTCACATCGTGGACTGAGCCTATTTGGAACTCCCCAAAGCTAGGGTGGTGAAAATCAAGTTCCGAGGGATCGATAACTTGATCCCACTTTTGTTCTTCTTCAGTAAACAACTAATAAAAAATATCATTAAACTCATTAATCATTAATCATTAATCATTAATCATTAATCATTAATCATTAATCATTAATCATTAATTGTTAATTAATTTCTTTGGAACTCCCCTAAATTCCGTTATCGATCATTCGTTTATTTCCTAATTCGTTGTACTCAGTCCTTGTGTTGTATTCCTCCCCAAGTCTCGAACATCAAATCTCGTCATCAGTGTGTCTGGCAATGCTGGCGTGTATATTGCTACGGGTAATCTGTCAGGTGGCAAATCACCGTTTTAGCTCAGTCTTCGTTCCAGCGAAGACTGTTTTCTGAAAAGTGAGCTTGTCCGCATAACTGTTTGATTATAACAATCTCAAGCACACCAACATACACCAACCCATCCAATGCTTGGTGGGCTAAATGGCTTGGGCAAAGGCAAGTTGTTGATTCACAGCTAAAGCGTTCTGATAGAAGAAAGCTTTCAACAAGGAGAGGAAAAGAAATGGTGATGAAAAAAATCATTGGGAAAATTGTGGTGGCGCTGATCAGAGCTTTGGTAAGAGCGTTTTTTGGAATGTTGATCGGCGCGGCTCTTATTGGCCTTATCTTAATAATGTTATTGTTCTTTGGAGTTGCAATACCCGAGGCGGGAGGCAAAACCGTGATTTTTGAAATTGTCGTTTTGCTGCTCGTTGGAGCGGCTATTGGCGCGTTTGTCGGGTTCTTTGATATGTTAGATTTTGCTTCCAGGGCCTCTGATCCACGTAGCCGTGGGGGAAATGCTCCAAGCCGTCGGCATCATGGCGGTGAACATCGCGGCGAACTGAAACATGGGGGAAGTTGGCATCGTGGCAATGGCAACCACCGGCAACCATAACTTCTCTCATTCTATACGGAACGTACTTCAAATCCGTGAAAATTAAAAAATGAACAGCTAATAAAATTCCTATAAAAATTAATTATATACTTATCATTATTTTCATTTTTAATTTTTCATTAGTATAAGCATAACCGCAAACGGAAATTCCCCAAGCGCCCCGCAGCAGAACTCATTCTCCCTAGCCCTTTCGTTATGAAAATCTTGCTGTTTGGGTACCTTCGTTATCTCGCACAGCTTCGAGCCGAAGTTTGATCCCGTTTTTGTGCCTTATGTAAGATTTAAGGGCACTGCCAAACTCACGACTCCTGCCAAACTCGGCCGACTCCTGCCAAAAAGCCTTTGTAACTTTATTGTACAAAGCTGCAAGCGTTGTACGGAAACGCACATTTATAATGGCATTGACCCTAGCCCCCCTTTTTCACCCTCACTGCTGAGTGCCCTTTTACCCTCATCCCGAAAGTCCGAGGGGGGTTTTCTTTTCCCTGAAGGGGAGAGGGTGAGGGTTTTCAAAGGGGGGAACGCCACTTATACTAGACACCGTCATTAATCCGTTTTTTTTTCATGTCTCACGCAGCTAGTACACGCTCAGCCATGAAAACCAGATTTCTCCGAAAAATGACAAAAGTGCGGTGCAAAGTATATAAAATAAAGTATAAGAATTTGTAGGGTTCCTTTGCACTGCTAAATCCGCCCGCTCGAATCGGGGGCGAAATCGTTGAAACTCAAAACGACCTTCTTAGGACTTACGCATTGAAAAACTTAAAAAAAATTCTTCACGATTAATATCAATGGGTTATGAATATTTTACCCATGGCTAAATTGATGAAAATTGCCCAAAAACACTCAATTTGTAATTGCTTGTATTTAAAATGAATCATAAATAGTTTCATCTGTCAAGGCGTAAGTTCTACTTCTAATGGGTAACTCCAAAAAAAAATATACCAATGACAGGTGTCCGAATACCACATCAGTTCGATTGAAACGGGTATATTATTATTTGGGAATGCGACCATTAAGGGTTGAATTGAATCATAAAAAATCAATGACTTATAAAAACATCTTATTGATAAGAGATTTTATTTTTCATTTTTCATTCTTAATTCGCATTGGGAGTTGCCTTGGGTAGCCACAGAGCCACTTTGTCGGGATTCTCCTTTACCCAGCGCTTGGCATTTTCGTAGGGAGTGGCACCTTTTTGTTGGTTGCGGATCATCAGTTGCTCCATATCGTCGGCTGTCCATAAAAAGTTGTCCAGTACGCGATAGACTTCAGGCATATCCTCTTTTAATCCCTTTCGCACAATGGTGCCGATATACTCTTCTTTACCATAAATCCCCTTGGGATCTTCAAGATACTTAAGTTGCCAACGAGCAAATTTCCAATGCGGTGTCCAGCCGGTGACGACCACCCATTGCTGGTTTTTGAGAGCGTCTGCTAGGACCGCGGTCATGGTAGCGCCACTGCCTTCTAGCAGTTTAAATTTATCAAGATTGTATTCCTCTATAACTCTCTCCGTCTTGCTCATCAGCCCGGCGCCCGGATCAATGCCAATAATTTTGTCCTGAAACTTGTCGGCATTGGCATTGAGTTCTTCAATAGAATTAATGGTCACATAAGTGGGTACCACCAAACCAATCTTAGTACCCTGTAAGTTGGGCCCCAAGTCCTCCACTTGCTCTTTTACCTTCTTGAGATAGTGGGCATGTGTGGCAGGCAGCCAAGCGGCCACTAGGCCATCCTTGTCGTCGCTGGCAACGGCTTGCCACATAGCCGCGGCACTGACGGGGATGATCTTTACCTTGTAGCCTAGCTTTTCTAGTACGACCTTAACCACGTTGGTGCTGGCGATCTCACTAGACCATTCCACGTAAACCAATTCAACCGTTCCTTTGGGGGTGGCAGCCTCGTCTTTGGAAGTGTCGCCAGTGTAGTCGGAAACCAGCCAAACGCCGACTACAGCTAAGATAAGAAGTGCAAAAATGCCCAATCGATTATTCATCAAAAAATATCCTTATGCTAAATAAAATATTGGTTATGGGTAATTGGTAATAGGTAATAGGAATGAATAGCGAATGGACTTTCCCCTTTTTATGTCCCCTATCCCCATTTTTAGAGGGTTTTCCTTTTCCCTTTTCCCTTTTCTCTTTTATAAGTTGCGGCTCAATCTTTAAGGTGTCGAAGCATCATCACCCGGCAGCACCGTCAGAAAATCGTCTAAATCCGGCACTAGGATTTGAGAATCCGATCTCTGGGGCACACTTTGTTCAACGGCTTGACGTTGCGGCTCAATTGGGGCCGAAAAAAAACCCTGATCACCGGGCAGCACCGTCAAAAAGTCGTCTAAATCCGGCAACACAGGGACTTGATCGGCCGACATCAAGGGCAAACCTTGGGCCTTTTGTTCAAGTTGTTTAGCACGCATATAACTATATTTGCCGCTGCTGATGATATTATCACTGGCAGCATCGCGCATGATAACGGGATGCAAAAAGACCATTAAATTGCGTTTGACTTTTTTGGTAGTCTGTGAGCGAAATAGGCCGCCGATGAGCGGCAGATCGCCAAGTCCCGGGACTTTTTGGGTGGTTTGCTGTAAATCTTCATCTATCAAACCCCCAAGCACTACCATATTACCATCTTCAATGATAACTGTCGTCTTGATAGTACGTTTATTGGTGACAATATCGGTAGTGGCAACGCTTGAGCGGCTGATGCTCGACACTTCTTGCTCAATCTCCAGTTTGACCGCATTGCCTTCATTGATTTGCGGTTTCACTTTGAGTTTGATGCCAATATCTTCGCGTTGTATCGTCTGAAACGGATTGGTGACATTGCCAATGGCACCCGTGTTGGTATATTGACCGGTGACAAACGGGACATTTTGACCGACCACAATCTCAGCTTCTTGATTATCAAGGGTTAATAAAGAAGGAGTCGAAAGGACATTGGTATTGATGTCGGCATCGAGTGCCCGCAACAGCACCGCAAAATTCAGGATACTGCTATTAAATCGACCTAAACCCAAAAAAGCCCCCGCCCCAATATTGGGTAAAGTCACATTACTACTTTGGTTGGCTCGGTAAGCGGCCGAGGCTAAGTCTATTATTCGAGTTCCCGTATTGTCAAAATTACTCAAACCGAGGGGGGTTGTTCCATCTTTGCCATAAAGTAGCCACTGCACCCCCAATTCTCGCGCCATGTCAGTAGAAACCTCAGCAATCACCGCTTCAACAAGCACTTGGGCAGGTCGCACATCAAGTTGGCGTATCACCGCAAGCAAGTTTTGCAACACCTTTGGGGTAGCGGTAATCACTAAACTATTGGTGCTTTCGTCAGCCTGAATATTGGTTTTCACTGATTGCTTTGAGTCCAATTGGCCCTTGCCTTTTTCGGCCTCTGTAAAGCTCTCACTGACTCCTTTGAGAACCTTTACCAAATTTTTTGCTTGTGCGTAACGCAAATAAATCACTTGCGTGAGGCCTTCGCTTTTGATGGGCGTATCAAGATGCGTGATGAGTGTGCGTAAACGCAACCGAGTCGCGCTGTCACCACTAAGAAGCACACTATTAGTTCTCTCATCCGCAACGATCTTAAACGTACTCTTCGTGCCCTTCGCCCTGGTGGCTTGTGCCTGTTCAAGCTGAGTGAGAATCCGCACCACTTCGGCCGCCGAAGCATGTCCTAAAACCATCACCTCAATATCTTCATCCTCGGCTCGATCAATGCGACGAATAATTTTAAGCAAACGACGGACATTATTGGCATGATCTGAAATGACGAGAGTGTTATTCGCCGGATAGGCGACTAAATGACCTTGTTGGCGAATCAGCGGCCGCAGCAGAGGGATAAGTTGTGCCGCTGAGACATGTTTTATTTGTACCACTTGTGTAATCAATGTCTCGCCATCTATGGCTTCATTGGCTGACAGCACGGGCGTATTTTGTGATTTTGCGATATTTTCTGGGACGATTTTAATAACAGCCCCACTGGGAATAGCGGTAAAACCATGCACACTGAGTATGGACAAAAACACCTCATAAACTTGTTCACCGTCCATAGGCTGATTAGACACCACCGTCACTTTACCCTTGACGCGCGGATCGACCACAAAAGTTTTTCCAGTGACTTCAGAAATAATGTTGACAATATCCTTGATGTCCGTCTCTCTAAAATTCAGCGTGACTTCTTCGGCATTCGCCGATAGACTAAACAATAAACAAAATAAAATATAACACAACCAGTTGTGGGGGGTAAACAGCATTGGTAATTGGTAATGGGTAATTGGTAATAGCTAATAAGGGGCTATCAGTTATGCGAATGAAAAATGAAGAATGAATTTTTTATGATTCAATTCAACCCTTAATTCGCATGTATAGTATAGAAAAACGCATTCCGGTGTGTCAAAGAAGCTCAATTGATCTCGCTCCTATCGGTAACGAAACTTACAGAAGAGCGAAGCGAGATAAATTTGTAACGGTGCTAAGTATAATAAGGGACTATCAGTTATCAGTTATCAGTTCTTTGCTCCCGTTTTTTAAAGCAAAAAGTGGAGCAAAGAAATCAGTTATCAGTTATCATCTATTATACGGAACGTACTTCAAATCCGTGAAAATGACAAAATGAACTTTTAAGAATTTTAAGAAAATTCCTATAAAAATTATCGACTTATCAGTAATTTAATCATTTTTCATTTTTCATTTTTCATTTTTCATTTTTCATTTTTCATTAGTCTATCTGTGATCACTTTACACTTTTCAGGCGAATTAAGGGTTGAATTGAATCATAAAAAATCAATGACTTATAAAACGTATTTATTGAAAGTGATTTTATAAGTCTTTTTTAGGCTTTCAGGCTAAAGTTTTTCTCCGAAAAACTTTAGCCTGAAAAAGTTTTGCGGAGCAAAAAAATGTTCATTTTTAATTTTTAATTTTTAATTTTTAATTCTTAATTCGCCTTTTTCACTGATCACTAATTTTTTTCGACTGCAAAAGACAAAGACACAACTCGCCCATTGCGTAACACTTGCAAATTAATCCGGTTAGCCGTCGCCAGTTGTTGCACAACTCCCAATCCTTTGAGCGGAGAGTCGAGTTTTACGCCATTGACAGTCGTTAGTATATCACCTGATTGTAAATTAAACCGTGATAACAGTGTTGCATCTTTGCCGTGCCTGAGACGATAGCCCACTAAACGTCCACCTTGCCTCACCGGGGAAATCCGCATTAATTTCATTAAACGGTTCGGGTTAGTCCGTAATTGGCGTTGGTAATTACCCAATAATTTTTCCGGCCGGTTGTTGGCCGTGGTGGTTTTTTGCCGGTTTTTTGCATAATTTTTCGGTGTTTTATTTGCAGTAACACCTTGACTATCCCTAAGACGCAAGGTTTCATGCCGCCCATTTCTAAGCAAAATCACTTGTTTAGGATAAATTTTATGGAGTACAGCACCACTTGGCAAGGATTGGCCTACACGGCAAGAAGCACTTTTGCCATTGGCGGGTGCAATCATCGCAAACGAAGTCTGTGGGTTGGAGCTATAGTAAATGCCATGCAATTTTAAATTGAGTTTGGTCTCAGGTGGCGTTTTTGCAATTTGCGTGGCAGTTTGCGTGGCAAGACGGGGCCTACCAAACAAATGTGCATCAAGTAGTGCAGAAATATTGAGCGCGGTTCGAGAAACTCGTTGTTGATTGACAACCGGGTGGGGGAGACTCGGTTGGTTGTTAAGTGAAGTTTTGGGTGGAGCACCGAGCAATAATTGTACGGTGCTGTGTCCAAGCACAGCGGCAAGCGCAATATTGATAACCACGCTCCACCGTGCACAGAAGATGAAGGCAATCAGCTTACTCATGCTATTCAATCCTGTTACATAAAATGCAAAAAAACACTTGACAGATATTGTTTGATAACCTATATTAACTATATTCTCCCATGGCCCTCTCCCACAGCCCCGGGCGAGGCGGTTATACGCACGGACAGAGTTTACACAGAGAAACACAGAGAAAAAACGGCTTTTAATTCAAATAGTTCTACTTTGTCATATGACACCTAAACCATTGATTTATATAGAGGACAGAACATGCCCTTCTTTTTAAATCAATGAGTTACATTGAATCTGACAAAGTAGGAATAGTTATTGAGTTATACTGAGCACCGTCATAAACATAGCTCTTTTTGTCATTTCGGTTTCTTTGTTCGGAGAAATCTTGAGAAATCTCCGTAACGGGGCGACATCCGTTAAGCGTCGTTCGACATGACAAAAGCGCAAATTGTGATATCGGATTCAGTTTTTTAAGCGAAAAACTGATTCCGAGTTCGGACTCGTTTGGTTTTATAAAAATGTTCCCATGTTGAGTATAAATTAAAATGCCAACACACGGATCGATCCACTGGTACGATTCGCGCAGAAGTTTCTATACACACTTATTCTATAGAAAAGGTAACTATGTAAACAGTAGAGTTGTCCGAAGATAAGGGTTTTGTGATTTTATTAGATAAAAATTTCTTGACGGACAAGTCTAGTATGCAAGCAGGCTTTCTTCATGACAAAACGCTATGTTAAATAGCACTTGTAAACTTTAACTTTAAAAGGAGTATGTCACCATGACAAAGCGCATCCCATTAGGGCTTGTGGTGTCTATCGTGTGCGCGATCTCGTTGATCGCTTATGCAGACGAATATTCCGAATATGAGGAATATTCTGATTATGAGGAATATTCTGATTATGAGGAATATTCTGATTATGAGGAGTCCGAGTCACCAGAGACTCCACCAGTTACCACTCCCTCTACTCCCCCTGCTCCCGAGCCAACCAGCAGCAGTCAAACATCATCGGCCGGGAGTTCAACCGGCGCTACTGGGTCTTCCTCAAAAGACAATGATGAGGATAGCGCCAAGGGCGATGCTGCTGCCAAGGGCGATGATGCCAGCGCCAAGAGCGAGGATAGCACCGCCAAGGGCGCAGATGCCACCGCCAAGAGCGAGGATAGCACCGCCAAGGGCGATGATAGCACCGCCAAGGGCGCAGATGCCACCGCCAAGAGCGATGATAGCACCGCCAAGGGCGCAGATGCCACCGCCAAGGGCGATGACGCCACTGCCAAGGGCGATGACGCCACTGCCAAGGGCGAGGATAGCACCGCCAAGGGCGATGATGCCACTGCCAAGGGCCCAGAAGAACCCCAAACGGGCTTTGATGCCGACAAAAATGCTGATTTGAACTGGCCATCATCATCCTCTTACGTCAACGTCGATGCAAAAACCTCTCCCAGTACGGCTGTGATTATTGATATCAGTGCCCATTACGATCCAACCTCGAAACAGAAACTGACTGTAAATTGCTGCTCGGCAAATGGTCAGGTAGCCGATAATGGCGATGGTACACTGGTCTATATTCCCAACCCGACTTTCCTCGGTGGTATTGACACGTTCAGTTGCACCGTGAATAAAGGAAAGAAAAAGCACTCTACCTTTACTCTCAATGTCGAGGTTGAAAGAATTCTCAATCGGGAATCCTTACCGCCAGCAGACTGTAAGATATATTTGGTCCACGATGAAGCTGACAAAGATTCACAACTTTTAACCATCGACCCAGATGGAACACACACGGTGAGTAAGCTGGGCCCCCTGTATAACGGCCTTAACATAGAAGGCATGGGTGTTCATCCCTCTGGCAAGGAGCCGCCGATAGCGGTTTCTGGCCAGAATGCTCCAACTTTCAATGGCTTGCTGTATACGGTCAATCTCCTGGCAGGCGCTTTCAAGAAGGAATTTGACACGGGTTTCAAAAACTTGACCGCGTTGGCTTTCCGCCCCAATGGTACGGTATGGGTTTGGTCAGGCGGGGGGGCCAAAAAGCCCTCAAAACTGGCCGGAAAGTGGTCAAAAAACGGTGGGCTTATTCTGATTGATCTCGACAACGAGGAAAGCCACTTACTATTTCCCTCCCCTTGGGGCAAGAAACGTCAAGTTGAAGGCTTAGCTTGGAGTACCGACGGAACCGTGCTGTATGCCAGCGAAGTGTTCGAGGAGCCTGCCAGCAGCAAGAAGACCCAAAAAGTTTACAGTACCCGTTTGTGGCAATTTGATTTTTATGGGGATTTATTATTATCCTTTAAAGAAAAGTGTTATTTACGCGGCGAGAAAGTTGAGGCATTGGAAACAAACCTTGATGACATGTTGTTGCTTGCCATTCATGGTGACGACACCCTGTATTTATTCGAGCCACAAAGCTGTATCAAAACACCCTTTGCCCCAACAACCCCCTACGATGATATAGAGTCCATTGTTTGGCCCTTAGCGTGTCAAGCATCGTCAGAACCCGTATACAACTGGGAAGTCACGTCTGATGGCGCTCAAGAAGAGGAAGTGTTTTGTGACAAAAAACCACAGTGGCTGACGAAAACAGGGACAGTGAAGCTCTATCCCCCAGAAAGTGGAGCGTATATCGAAACTTACTGGGAAGTCATCACTCCCCAAGAGGCACCGTGTCCACGAACCAAATATAACTCAAAGTATTCTGTCTGGGAGATACCCAGCAAAAAAGCGTGTTCACAGCCCCAGTATCAGTCGGAGTATTTCTCTCAATATGCTGATTGCAATCGGGTGATTTATCAATCGCAATTCATCATGGGTAGCGAAAATAGGGACTTGGAGACAAAATTCCGCATCAAGGGTTGGTGGCCGGGCATTCCAAAAGATGCTGATGAGAACACTCTGGTAGAAGTGCGTTATGGCATCAATATCTATGATAGGGATCGCAATCCGCTGTCTGTCGATGAGATAAGTCAAACCCTGTTAGGGGGGCCAAGTGTTTGTCCCAAACTCACTACTGGGACAAGCAAGCCAACGGCTAAAACCACAAGCAAGCCAAAGGCTAAAACCACAAGCAAGCCAAAGGCTAAAACGACAAGCAAGCCAAAGGCTAAAACCACAAGCAAGCCAAAGGCTAAAACCACAAGCAAGTCAAAGGCTAAAACCACAAGCAAGCCAAAGGCTAAAACCACGCCAAAGGCTAAAACCACAAGCAAGTCAAAGGCTAAAACCACAAGCAAGTCAAAGGCTAAAACCACGCCAAAGGCTAAAACCACAAGCAAGCCAAAGGCTAAAACCACAAGCAAGCCAAAGGCTAAAACCACAACCAAGCCAAAGGCAAAAACCACAACCAAGCCAAAGGCTAAAACGACAAGCAAGTCAAAGGCAAAAACCACAAGCAAGCCAAAGGCTAAAACCACAAGCAAGCCAAAGGCTAAAACCACAAGCAAGCCAAAGGCTAAAACCACAAGCAAGTCAAAGGCTAAAACCACAAGCAAGCCAAAGGCTAAAACCACAACCAAGCCAAAGGCTAAAACGACAAGCAAGTCAAAGGCTAAAACGACAAGCAAGTCAAAGGCTAAAACCACAAGCAAGCCAAAGGCTAAAACCACAACCAAGCCAAAGGCTAAAACGACAAGCAAGTCAAAGGCTAAAACGACAAGCAAGTCAAAGGCTAAAACGACAAGCAAGTCAAAGGCTAAAACCACAAGCAAGTCAAAGACTAAAACCACAAGCAAGTCAAAGACTAAAACCACAAGCAAGCCCAAAGGCAATAATAACAAGAATGCCAAGGGCAGCTCAAACGACAAAGATAAGGGTGGCTCAAAATAAAGCCACCGGCAACTACGGTTGCCGCCTCTTGATTGAGGCATCGACGTGCGCCCTCTTTTAAGAGGGCGATTATGGCTAAAAAACCAAGTTTATTCAATAAACTTGGTTTATCATCACTGTTCGTATCAATTCATCAATCAATCTACTATCCGTATGGAAAATCAGCCTCATTACCGTGTCTTACTAGCCGAAGACAATCTTTTTAATCAAAAAATCGCCGTTACCATGCTCAAAAAGCTTGGGATTACCACAGACGTTGCTAATAACGGCTTGGAAGTCCTTGAAAAATTATCAAACACCAACTACGCCTTAATATTGATGGACTGTCAAATGCCCAAAATGGACGGCTATGAAGCCACCACCAAAATCCGCACCCATGAAAAAACCAGCGGACAGCACCTCCCGATTGTAGCAATGACAGCCCATAGCTCACCACAAGAGCGCGAATATTGTTTCAACGTTGGCATGGATGATTATATCGCCAAGCCTTTTAAAATAGACGACTTGCGGACGGTGTTCTCACGGTGGAAATTGATATAACTCAAACGCCCTCTGCTCCTCAACCGGCGTGAACTGGTTGCAAATGTTTTTCACCATAGCCCTACCCTATTACTGCAATATCATAAACTTTATATAAGCGATTGATTTTATTTATTTTTAACCCGCCCTCTCCGGCGCACCGAACGAAGCTGTTGCAAACGTTCCCTCTCCTAAAGGCTTATCTTTACCAGCAGGAGTCCAAACTTGAGTTTGGCAACGGAGTCCAAACTTGAGTTTGGCAATTTCCGTCCAAACTTGAGTTTGGCGGCTGGAGTCCAAGTTTAACCTAATTCGTTTAGGAGCAATATTAGCTGTACTAGTACTCTGTCAATGTTCAATTGACGGGTTTTAGTCGTCGGCCAGTTTTAACTTGGCACGGCCATTAACTCTCCAGCACAGCCAAACTAAAGTACCGCCTAGTGGCTTTCCTTCCGCGAAAACGAGAGTCAGCCAGATTGATGGCCGTCAATTGTGGGCCATATCGCAAAATGGCTCAAGGTATTTCAACTCATGGCCCTGTTGAAACCTCTTTTAATTGTAGCTGACAGAGTTTGTCGTAGGCGATTCTCAAATACCGCCTAGTGGCTTTCATTCCGCGAAAAACGAGATTCAATTGTGGGCCATATCGCAAAATGGCTCAAGGAATTTCAACTCATGGCCCTATTGAAACCTCTCGTCCAAACTTGAGTTTGGCAACGGAGTCCAAACTTTAGTTTGGCAGGAGTCCAAACGTAAGGAGTCCAAACTTGAGTTTGGCTTAAGGAGTCCAAACTTTAGTTTGGCAACGGAGTCCAAACGGAAGGAAGGCGGCAGGAGTCCAAGTTTAACCTAATTCGTTTAGGAGCAATATTAGCTGTACTAGTACTTTGTCAATGTTCTATTGACGGGTAACAGGTTTGAACTTGGCACTGCCAAACATTGCCAAACTAAAATCGTCGGCAAAAGTTTCGCTTCGCTGTACTTTTGCCGACGCAAAAGTTTTTTTAAGCAAAAACTGGAGCAAAGTTTGGACTCCTGCCGACCGATCGTTTGGACTCCTGACGACTGCCAAACTAAAATTTGGACTCCTTGCGTTTGGACGACTGCCGACCGATCGTTTGGACTCCTGACTCCTGCCAAACTAAAGTTTGGACTCTTTACGTTTGGACGACTGCTAAACTAAAATTTGGACGACTGCCGACCGATCGTTTGGACTCCTGACGACTGCTAAACTAAAGTTTGGACGACTGCCTTCCTAGATAATTAATAAGTATAAGTTTTAATGCGATTTTTCCAGCCCTGAAACCAACGAGATTCATTACGTTCTGGCGGAGAATTTTGAATGCGGCGCCTGAGAACAAATTCGGCCGCCTGAGCAAACTCACCCATCACATCAGCCGAATTGCCCTGCATATTTTCAAGCACCTGCAATAATCCCCAGCCTTGCCCTCGATAGCGTTCTTTTGGCTTGGTGCCTTCGCCTTTGAAATTCACATAATCGACTAAAGCATAAACGCCGTTGGGTGCGGTAGTAGCGACGCGATAAAATTGTTTAAACACATGGTTACGTTGTCTTTCCGTGGGCAAGCTTTCCAACATTGTCGGCAAAGCCTGCTCCAAGCGTTGGATGATAAACTGCACTTGCTGAGGAATGGTATTGACAAGCAGGGTGCGTAATTCCACCATCTGAGGACTTTGTTCATAGTATTTGAAGGCCTCATGCGAGTTCCAAGGCGCGTCGGGCGTGTTTTGCAACCAAGCTGGAACTTGAACACCTTGCTTTTGCAAAAAAGTAATCAGTTGGGGAAATGTTTCTGTATAACGGCCCTGTTTACCCGCCGGATACCAAATAAAATGACCGATACCGAGTGATGCAAACTCTTCGCCTTTATTCCAAACCGTCAGGTTTTCTACCTTGGCAGAACCTTCATTCATCCAAATTTTTTGCCCGATCATCTGGGCATCGCGTAAAGCAACTTGGATGTATTCTGGCTTTGGCGCTTGGGCCGGTTTTTTGGGTTTAGGTTCAGATGGTTCAGGTGGTGGAGTAGCACAAGATGACAGTATCAGCGCACTGGCGGCGAAGATGATTAAATAATTTGTTTTTAAGCCTATATTCATAAAAATTTTCCTTGGTTGATATTGTGAGAGTTCTGTAAGATGAGAAACCCAGTTTCTAACTGAAAAATGAAGAAATTTTCATGATGAATTTTCCATTATATATTCAACCCCATCGGGGTAAATAGTTTTGTTATTGATTATTGTAAGCGGAAAAATAGAAATGCGCCCTAAATAAATTGTTCGGTACAAAGATTTATCTTATACGAATCTTTTTCAGTACAATATATCTGTGTACCGGACATTTTTTCTATTAATGACTTAAAGAAATTGTCAGGTACAATATTGTTCATTTTTCATTATATTTTGCGAACTTTTTGTTTCTTATGGACGAAACAACATTCATTCGCGGCTAAAGTATAATCAAGCCGCGAAACCAATGACCAATTACCAATGACTAATGACTAATTACCAAAACTAAAATTCATAAGTATAAGTCCTAAGACGCTTTCGCCACCCTCGTAGCCAGCGCCTTTCATCTCTCGGCGCATTCCGTACACGGCGCCTGAGCACCTTGTCGGCCGCCTTCGCAAATTCGGCCATCACATTCTTCGACGTGCCCGGCATATTTTCTAACACCTGCAATAATCCCCAACCTTGATTGTCATAGCGTTCCTTTGGATCAGTGCCCTCGCCTTTGAAATTCACATAATCAATTAAGGCATAAACGCCCTGCGGTTGTTGCGCCACACGATAAAACTGTTTACGCACACGTGCTCGCTGCTCTTTTGTCGGCAAGGCCGCCATCATTTTCGGCAAAGTCTTCTCCAAGCGTACTATAATAAACGCCACTTGCTGGGGGATAGTGTCTTTGAGCAACTTGCGTAACTCAACCATCCGCCTACTTTTTATATTGTTATAAAATTCCCGACGGGAATTCCAAGGACAATCGGGCGTGGTTTTTAACCAGTCAGGGAGTTGAGTTCTTTGCCGTCGCAAAAATGTGAGTAGTTTTGGAAATTGTTCATCATAGGGCCCTTCTTGCCCTACCGGATACCAGATAAAATGACCGATACCGAGCGAGGCAAAAGTTTCGCCCTTATTCCAAACGGTTAGGTTTTTTACCTTGGCGGCCCCTTCATTCATCCAAATTTTATGTCCGATCTTGGCGGCATCCTTCTTACTGACTTGGATGGATTGTGGATTGTTCGGTACCAAGTTCTGTGATCCCCGTGTTGGTGATTGTACTGCCAAGTCATCTGTGTTGTTCACACAAGATGACAGCGCGAAGGCTGTTAACAGTGCGAAATAAATCGTTTTTAGGGTCATATTCATCAATTAAAATCTCCGTCAAAAGATAAAGGATTACAGAATGACTGCGAGGATTTTTTAACAGCAATATACTGCAAATGGTTAGGATTTGAAACGAAGTCGTTTCAGTTTTTAGCCGTGCCAAGTATACCTGGAAAGTTATTTTCGCTTTGTTTCTCAAACCATCTTGAGTATATTTTTGTCGTGCCTCCCTTATACGTCGCACTCATCAACGTCGATTTTTTTGAGATAGCGCGAGTTTACCCATCCCTTGACACCGGCGTATTGCAGCAGAACCCATTTTTTATTTGGGACTTCAACTTCGTCTAACGCGATAAGACATTCTTCTTCTTCAGCAGGAATTTGACCCACTTTTTGACTGCGATGATCAGGGGATTGACGCAGGTTTAAATGATCGGGCACGTTGACGATTTGATAGAACGTCCCACAACCCCATTCTGTTTGGCGCAGGTAGCGCAAATTCGCCCAGCCTTGGACTCCTTTGTGAGTCACCTTTACCCACTTCCGTGAGTATTTACGGTATCGTTTCTGGCGTATCTTGTTTAAATAGGCAACGCATTCTTGATTGGCGGGGATTTGACCCGCTTTTCGACTGCGATAATTAGGGAATTTGCGAAGATTTAAAACATCATCCGCTGAGACGTTGACAACCTGAAAAAAGATGATGCGCTCTTTGTCATAGAGCGGATCATACTCTGGTGTGGCTTGGGAAGTGGCGTGCCACCCCGTTAATAGGCTAAAAATCGTGACGAGTGCCAACTTGGCAAGTTTTTTTAGGGGATGATTTTTTAGTAACATGTTGAATTTACTCAGTTTTTATTGAAGAGCCGCGGGGTTTTTGATCGAGATATGCGGGGTTTTAAAAACCCCGCTGGTCTTAAAAAAATTATTATAGCCTAATTTTTGCTCGTGCAAGGATCGCCAAGCACTCAGGCTGAGACTTTAAAAAAGAAGTTTGAAATTTTCTAGGGTATAGAAGCCAATCAGTGCATTCATGATTGCCATTTTAGAAAAATGCTTTAAATCTTCAGCCCGAATGTTAGCCTCAAAGATTTGTTTTTCTGTTAATAGCCGCGCTCGCGTTGTGCCTTTTAAGAGTGGCGTTAAGGGCGTGAGCCATTTGTCTTGGTGCCAAAAGGCAACGTTGGCTATTGATGTGTCGGTGACGAGGCCTTTTTTGATGATTAATATGTCATCGGCCGAACCTTTGAGTGTGACTAAACGATTTATATCGTTCCGATTGTGATATTTAAATTCATAGTCGATATTGTCATCTTCCACTATTTTTAAGCTTTGAAAGTCTCTGTCTTGATGGGGGATATATTCAACAGCTTCTATCGTTTCTGAGTAGATAACCCGACATCTATAAATGCCAATTTGTGGTGGTGCTTGGATAACATCTTTCAAATCGATTGTGTCTTGGACGTTAAATAGTGCTTGTCTGGCATAGTTTAACCGCTCGTTGTGAAATTCCAAAAAAGGGGCAGTACCGTTGACTATCTTGAGAGTCTCTAAAAGTTTGGTCATTGGTTTGTCGTTTGTAGTAGGCGATTTATCGCCTCACCTACCCGTTTGTAGTAGGCGATTTATCGCCTCACAGTGGCTTAAATTCAATCCATGTATAGATTTTCATAAAAATATTTTGGTACCCAAAAACTGAAGAGGTTGAACTAGCAGAGCTACTAACGAAGTTTAGCGAACCGAGGAGGAAAGTCTTTTATCAACAAAAGGATAAACTTTTGATAAAAGTATTTTTCTGGACAACTATAGTTATAGTGATAGTACAACTTCTTTTAGGAATAAACGGATTTTTATAGGCATTTTTGAATGCCCTTGGTAAATAAATATTTAGGTGGATTTTCGACGCGATCTTATTTATGTATTTCTTTTTCACCGGCAGACGTTCCGATTAATCCGCGAAAATAGGGCCAGTTAATGAAATCTTAATTCGCTTATCCGCGTAATTAGTTGTACTCGATACCCCGTAATTGGCGTTCGCTAAACGCAAGTTTCGCTGTACCCAACAGTAGGGTGGGCAACGTGTTGCCCACCTTCGTCGTATTTTGGTGGTGGGCAAGAAAAAGCTTCTTCGTCCAAAGGTTGGCTCCAAAGGCTCCAAAGGTTGGTTCCAAAGCAGCAAGCGTTGGAGTCTTTCTAAACGGCCTTGGATGGAAAGCGAGCAGTGCTGCGTTGTAACATTTCTTGGGCATGAGCTAAAGTTTGCGAGGTGATTTCTATTCCGCCTAACATTCGCGCAATTTCTTCGACACGTTGTTGATTATCTAAAACATTAATATAGGCATGGGTGCTTTGTTGATTAATGGTTTTATTGACTTGTAAATGATGATCGCCTTGGCAAGCCACTTGTGGCAAATGTGTAATGCACAGCACTTGACGTTGTTGGGCTAAATGATTCAATAGTTTTCCCACAATTTCAGCCACGCCACCGCCAATGCCAACATCCACTTCATCAAACACCAAAATAGGTACGCCGCTGCTTTGGGCCGTAACGACTTGTATGGCTAAACTAATCCGCGACAATTCACCACCAGATGCCACTTTTTGCAACGGCTTGGGCGGATGCCCGGGATTAGTTGTGACGAGAAATTCAATGATATCGGTACCGGTGGCGGCCGGGGGCGCATCTTCATCAGCACTAACAGCAATCACCAATTGTCCTCCCGGCATCCCCAGTCTGTGCATCTCGGCCGAGATTTTCTCAGCCAATTGTTGCGCGATTTGGACACGCTGTTGATGCAACGCTTCGGCCGCCACACGATAATCTTGCAAAACTTCAGCGAGTTCCCCTTCTAAACGACTCGCGTTTTCTTCGTAATTCTCCAATTCATTTAATTCCCTAGTGAGTTTTTCAAAATGAGCCGGCAAATCAGTAAAGCGGACACGGTGTTTACGGGCTAAATCCTGAAGCGTAGCAATTTGTTGTTGCACTTCTTGTAAACTGGCGGAATCGATATCCAAATGATGCAGATAATGGCGCAACTCTCCCACTGCTTCCTGCGTGTGAATAATGGCATTTTCCAACAAGACCGTAATATTATTGAGTTGGGAATCATGTTGTTGCACATCTTCCAAAACATGACTGGCTTGGCTAAGACAAGACAACGTTGAACCGCTTTCATCATTATCCAATAACGTCAGCGCCGATTGACTATGTTCTAACAACTTTTGAGCATTAGCAAGGCGGCGATGCTCATTCTCCAAACGATCCAAGGCTTCCGTTGTCAACTCAAAGCCCTCTAGTTCCTCTACCTGATAGCGCAAAAATGCGATTTTAGCCTCACGATCCTCACCGCCCAAATTATCCAAGGCCGCCCGGAGAGATTTCCAACGCTCATAAATCTGTGCGACTCGTTCCAAAACGCTGTTATCAACGGCCAAGCCATCAACTAATTGACGTTGTACCTCAGATTTTAACAACGATTGATGAGCATGTTGCCCATGAATATCCACCAATTGTTCGCCTAATTGGCGTAACAACTGCACCGAAACCGGCTGATCATTAATATAACCCCGCGAGCGCCCATTGTGATTAATCACGCGGCGCACAAGACATTCATGACTATTATTTAATTTTTTTTGTTGCAACCACTCTTGCGCGGCGGGAGGCAACGTGAAAACGGCATTAACCACCGCCGTTTCACGACCTTGTCGCACAAGTGTGCTATCGGCTCTATCACCGAGCGCCAAGCCAAGGGCATCAATTAAAATGGACTTACCGGCCCCCGTTTCGCCGCTGATGATGGTGAGGCCGCTATTGAAGTGCAGTTTCAACTGATCAACGATGGCAAAATTCTCAATCTGTAAATAGTGCAACACTTTTCAATTTACCTCACCCTCACCCTCTCCACAGAGGCTTATCTTTACCCAAAAATCCAATTATAAAAATTAGGAACGGTGAAAAAACCATTCTACTTATCAAAAAATCCGATGTCTTAAAGACATCGGATTTTTAGCAAACAATTTGAGTTGTGGGCCCATAAGAATCCCTTATGATATAGGGACTTTCAACGCAGTCAAATGAATAAGGTCAAATAAATTCCCCCTCGTTGGGAGAGTTTGGTGTGAGGGTATCAAACGGCCTTACTCCAATCCAATTTAGCGCGTAACGTCGCATAATGATCATGTCCTTGCGGGTGGATCAAGCGAATGCACTGGCGTTTTTCAATCACAACGCTATCACCCGGCATAAGCGTATGACACAACACGCCATCACCGTTCAATTGTGCCTCTCCTATTTGATCATGGGCGACAGTAATTTGTATGCAACTGTCACCGTCAACCACAAGCGGACGACTACTAAGCGTATGCGGACAAATTGTTACCAACACCAACGCATTCAAAGAGGGATGTATGAGAGGCCCACCGGCGGACAAAGCGTAGGCGGTAGAACCGGTGGGCGTTGCCACCACCAAACCATCTGCGCGTTGGCAATTGACAAAATGCCCATTAATTATAGTATCAAAGGTGAGCATGTGTGACATCGTACCGCGATGAATAACTATATCATTCAACGCGTTACAATAAGAGAGACAATGCTTATCGCGATAAACTTCTGCATAAATCAAAAAACGGTCTTCCTCAAGGAACGCACCGTCCAAAATTTCACCCAGATATTTCTCAATTTCAGTCGGGTAAATATCGGTCAAAAAACCCAGCCGTCCCAAATTAATGCCCAACAGGCAAACATCATGCTTGGCTAATAAACGCGCCGCCTGTAACAACGTACCATCTCCGCCAATCACGATAATTAAATCACAATGGATGCCCAACGCCTCAGTATTGGCGGCAACATTCAAATCCGTCTGAGACAACAACCTTGCACTAGGGGCATCAAGCACTATATTCAAATGACGCTCACGCAGAAAATCCACCAAAACTTCCAAACAGTCTTTAACTTGCGCGTCACCGCGTTTGGCGATAAGCCCTATATTTTGAAACATAGTTTATTCATACATGGATTTCAGTGATCAGTTATTTCACTGATCAGTTATTTCAGTGTTCAGTGTTTTCAGTTTTCAGTGAGAAGTTTAAGTGAGAAGTTTTCAGTGTAAAGTGTAAACTGATAAATGATACTGATAACTGAAACTAATTTATTAAAGCAAAAACTTTTGCGTATAACTGATAACTGATAACTGATAACTGATAAACTGATCACTGAAATAACTGATAACTGTTCACTGATAAACTGATCACTGAACACTGAGATAACTGAACATGCTCCGTCAAAACCTGAGTGAACGTGCCCAGCACTTATTGAAAGTGTTAGTCAATCGTTATATCCGTGATGGGCAACCAATTGGCTCACGTACACTGTCACGCGACACCAATCTCGATCTAAGTCCAGCCACCATCCGCAACGTGATGGCCGATCTTCAAGAAATGGGATTGGTTTGTTCACCACATACCTCGGCCGGTCGTATTCCCACCGTGCGCGGTTATCGGCTGTTTATTGACAACCTATTGCAAGTGAAACCCTTGAGTCGTGAAGAAGAACAGCGTTTGCGTCACCAGTTCACCCAAGAATATAATAACCAACGCTTGTTGGAACAAACTTCTAATTTGCTCTCAGAGGTTACCCATTTTGCGGGACTCGTCATGCTCCCCAAGCACAATTACAAAGCACTGCGTCATGTCGAATTTTTATCCCTTTCCGAAAAACGTGTTTTAGCCGTCCTAGTTTTCAACGAGCAGAATGTCGAAAATCGCATTATACACACAAGTCGTCGTTACTCACCGGCCGAATTGCAAAGTGCCGCCAATTATTTGAACGACGCTTTTGTGGGTAAAGATATAAAAACCGTGCGTAAGGACTTGCTACGCGAATTGGAAAAAACCCGCGAAGATATGGACAAAATGATGCAAGCCGTCATAGAAATGGCCGACAAAGCCTTCGATAACTTCGACACCAAAGAGCGCGATTTTGTGATGGCAGGACAAACTAATCTCATGGCGGTTGCCGAACTATCCGATGTGGAAAAATTGCGTGATTTATTCGTCGCGTTCAACGAAAAACGCGATATTTTGCACTTGCTTGACACCGCACTCAAGGCCCAAAGTCTGCAAATTTTTATTGGCGAAGAATCGGGCAACGAAGTATTATGTGATTGTAGCGTGATTACTTCTCCCTATACCGTCAAGGGCGCAGTGATAGGCGTACTCGGTGTGATTGGCCCAACGCGCATGCCATACGAACGAGTCATTCCAATTGTCGATTTGACAGCAAAATTATTGGGTTCAGCCTTGAACCATCATTAAATTATCCCCATTGATTCCCTCTCAAAATCGAGCGTGCGACTTTTGTCGCACGATCCTTTCCGAATTCGTTCTTACGCAGGATCGCTATGTACGTCAACTCCATTTTAACCGGAGTGCGTACAACGCAAACCTTGTACTGAGGCTCCATTTTGGTATTCGTTCCTAGCGAGCCTTACACGCGAAAACCTAGCGAGCCGATCCAAAAAAAAATTTTAATGATTGATTTTATTGATTTTATTTTAATTATACTTGGCACGGTAACAATTTTAAATTGTTAGAGGGGGTGTTGCAAGGGGGTGTTAAAAGTCCAATTGAAAGCCGTGCAAAGTCACCTATAAAAATTTCTCACAACGTAGTTGAAATGAAGTGAAAATGGATGTGTACGATAAATACTAGAGTTGTCCGAAAATAAGGATTTGATAGGAATTTTTTCTCTTGAAAAAAGCGTTCTTTTCGATTGAATCGGCACAGATTTCTCGCTGGAAAGAAGGATTCCATAAAAATTTAATTTCTTACTAAAGACTTAAATAGTTGTTTTTATTGAAGTCAATTTTATTTTCTGACAAGTCTACTATTTCTTTGAAGAAATAGTATTTCTTTTATTAAAAGGATTTTCACAACATAAGCACAGAGTTAGGAACTACGCACTCAGCAAACTAACCCATTGATTTTATTTTAAAAATTCCCAAATAAAGGCCTAGGCCTTTTAGACGTAACTGATTGAATATTCAATAAATTAATTTTGTCAATTTATAACAGTCTATTTTTATACAGGAGTTTCCATGACAAGTGATGAATCCATGTCATTGGTTGGTGAAAAAAAACCGCAGCAGACAAAGCCCAATGAAAAACACGCCGACTCGGCTGTGAGCGATACCGCTACAAAAGCCAAATCGACCGAGCAAACCGATTCGACTTTGTTCCCCGACACGCCTGAACAAACCGATTCGACGGCAACCACTGACACTGAAGCCCCGACCGCTGAGGCCACTCCTTCAGTAGATGAATTAACCCGTCAGTTAGCCCAAGCGAAACAAAAAGCCGAGATCCATTGGGACAATCTGCTCCGTAAACAGGCCGACTATGACAATTTACAAAAACGCATGGCACGCGAATTAGACAATGCGCGTAAATACGCCTTAGAAAAATTTGCCACCGAACTGCTCGCCGTCAAAGACAGCATGGAATTAGGCCTCGATGCCGCGGCTAAATCTGAAACAGAGTTGGGGGCCGTGCATGAAGGCATGGATTTGACACTCAAAATGATGACCGACACGATGGCAAAATTTGGCATTAATGAAATTAATCCCATCGAGGAAAAATTTAATCCGCAATGGCACGAGGCGATGGCAATGCAACCGGTGCCAAATGCTGAAGATGGCACCGTGTTACACGTCCATCAAAAAGGCTATCAACTCAATGATCGCTTATTACGTCCCGCACGGGTAATGGTGGCAAAGGCCGTCAACGCCGAAAAACCACTTGAAAATCAGTGATCAGTGATCAGTTATCAGTTGGAAGTCTTAAATTTGAACGGGTGACGTATTGTCTATACGGAACGTACTTCAAAACCGTGAAAATGAAAAGGCGAACCGGTGATTGAATTATTTATAAAAAGAGTCATTTACAAAACAACCGGTTCAATTTTCAAATTTCAATTTTCATTTTCTAATAACGCCGCCAAAAAATTCTACTTTGTCACATTCAAGCTAAGTAATTGATTTATACGGGAGTGCCTGTTTGGTAAGTTAGTTTTAAATCAATGAATTACATGAAATATGACCCAGTAGAACTCATTGAAAACACCATCAAACCTAGCAAAAAAAAAGGAGAATAGATTTATGAGTAAAATCATTGGTATCGACTTAGGGACAACTAATTCTTGCGTCGCGGTAATAGAAGGTAAAAATTACCGCGTTATTGAAAACAGCGAAGGGACACGCACCACACCGTCTATCGTTGCCTATACCAACGATGATGAAGTATTAGTGGGACAATCCGCTAAACGTCAAGCCGTCACCAATCCAGACAACACCTTATACGCCGTCAAACGTCTGGTTGGACGCAAGTTCAAAGACAACGTCGTGCAGCGCGATGTGGACATGGTACCCTACAAAATCGTCGAAGCGGACAACGGCGATGCTTGGGTATCCGTCAATGGAAAAAAAATGGCACCGCCAGAAATCTCCGCCCGTGTGCTAATGAAAATGAGAAAAACGGCCGAAGATTACCTGGGCGAAACCGTCAAAGAGGCGGTGATTACTGTTCCGGCTTATTTCAATGACTCGCAACGCCAAGCGACTAAAGATGCCGGACGTATTGCCGGCTTGGATGTCAAACGTATTATCAACGAGCCGACAGCGGCCGCCTTAGCGTATGGCATGGACAAACAACGCGGTGATATCAAAATTGCCGTGTACGACTTAGGCGGTGGTACGTTTGATATTTCTATCATTGAAATCGCTGAAGTGGATGGCGAACATCAATTTGAAGTGCTATCCACCAATGGCGACACTTTCCTCGGCGGTGAAGACTTTGACTTACGCATCATTGACTATTTGGTTGAGGAATTCAAAAAAGACACCGGGATTAATCTCAAAAAAGACCCGTTAGCTTTGCAACGTCTAAAAGAAGCGGCCGAGAAAGCCAAGATTGAACTGTCTTCTAGTCAACAAACCGAAGTCAATTTGCCCTACGTGACGGCCGATGCCAGCGGCCCGAAACACCTCAATATCAAATTGACCCGTGCCAAACTCGAAGCCTTAGTGGAAGTTCTCATTGCTCGTAGCATGGATCCCTGTCGGATCGCGCTCAAAGATGCCAACTTAACGGCCAGAGACATCAACGAAGTCATTTTAGTCGGTGGGCAAACCCGTATGCCCAAAGTGCAAGAAGCCGTTAAAAACCTGTTTGGCAAAGAGGCGCGTAAAGATGTCAACCCGGATGAAGCCGTTGCCATAGGAGCCTCGATTCAAGGCGGCGTTTTGAGCGGTGATGTCAAAGACGTGTTATTGTTAGATGTCACGCCGTTGTCTCTGGGTATTGAAACCTTAGGCGGCGTGATGACTAAGCTCATCGCCAAAAATACCACGATTCCAACCAAACACACACAAACCTTCTCCACCGCAGAAGACAGCCAAACTGCTGTGACAGTACATGTGTTGCAAGGTGAGCGTGATATCGCTTCCGCCAACAAATCGTTGGAAAAATTTGATTTGAGCGAGATTCCACCGGCCCCGCGTGGCATCCCGCAAGTTGAAGTGACTTTTGACATTGACGCGAACGGAATATTGCATGTCTCGGCCAAAGATAAAGCAACTGGCAAAGAACAATCCATTTCCATCAAAGCCTCCAGCGGTTTATCTGATGACGAAATCGATAACATGGTTAAAGATGCCGAAGCTCATGCCAGCGAAGACAAGAAGTTCCATGAACTGGTTGAAGCGCGTAACATAGCCGATAACATGATTCACGCCACAACCAAATCCTTGAAAGATTTAGGCGATAAAGTCGACACCAATGACAAAACCGCCATTGAAGCGGCTATTGAAGACCTCAAGGAAGCGCTCAAAGGAGATGACAAAGCCGCCATTGAAGCCAAAACTCAGACGTTGGTCGAACTCTCTGGCAAAATCGCGCAACAAGCTTATGGTCAAGCCGGCGGTGGTGTTGATCCTAGCGGCTTTACTGAAGCAGCTCAAGCGGCGGCCGGTGAAAAAGCCAAGGCTAAAGACAATCAATCGGACGTGGTTGATGCCGAGTTTGAAGAAGTTAAAGATAAAAAACAAGGCTAAACTGAATAACTTTTTTTTTCACCATGGGAGCTTCTCCGAAAACCTCGAAAAAGACACGAAAATAACCGGATAAAATCGTTTTCGGATAGGCTCTTGCTAATTGTTAATTGTGAATTGTTAATTGTTAATTATATTGCACACCGTCATATTCTTATCGTTCTATCAGTCGTCCAAACTAACGTTTGGCAGTGCCAAGTTAAAACGGTTACCCGTCAATAGAACATTGACAAAGTACTGGCTTATTATTAACGTGAGTTCGACTTTAAATATCAATGAGTTATAAAATTATTAGTTATATCAGTTAGTTATTTATAATGACTTAATTATCAATCAGTTAAAAACAAAACCCATAAGCTGTACTGGTTCATTCCAGTTGATGGCCCACAAATAAGGGTTATTAACTTATTAAAAAAAATGTCTTGTTAATCAATTAATTGTCATCAAATAATTGATTAATAGATGATTTATATAACTTATTTAAAAGTCGAACTCACGTTATTAAAAACTCATTACAGATTATCATTAAATGGCTTAAAATGTTATCCATGATAAACTAAACTTTTGTTTATTAAGCTTATAAATAGCCATTAACAATAATTCATTAACAATTATTAATTAACAATTAACAATTAATAATTAGTAAGTTCCCAACCACCACAGCTCAAGTTTAATTGAATAGCTATGTCAAAACGTGATTATTATCAAGTCCTTGATGTCCAAAAAAACGCGTCGGAAGATGAGCTGAAAAAAGCCTACCGCCGCTTGGCGATGAAATATCACCCGGATCGGAATCCGGGCGATAAACAGGCGGAAGACCGCTTCAAAGAAGCCAAAGAAGCCTACGAAGTTTTGAGTGAGCCGCAAAAACGGGCCGCTTACGACCAATTTGGACACGCTGGTGTTGAAGCCGCTATGGGCGGCGGCGGTGGCGGTGGTTTTGGGGGCTTTGGTGGTTTTGGCGATATAGGCGACATTTTTGAAAGCGTGTTTGGTGGTGGTTTTCGCAGCGGTGGTAATCGGGGAGCGTTTCGGGGTTCGGATTTACGCTACGATTTGACTTTGTCGCTTGAAGAAGTCGTTGCTGGCACCGAGGTGAAAATCCGTCTTCCTACACAAGTCGTTTGTTCAACTTGCGATGGTAGCGGAGCAAAAGCGGGCACGAGTCCTACCACTTGCCGTCGTTGTGGTGGACATGGACAAGTACGCATAACACAAGGCTTTTTCTCCGTGCAACAAACCTGCCCGACGTGTCGTGGTACCGGTAAAATCATTCCAGAGCCTTGTCGGGCCTGTCATGGCAATGGGCGCGTCCAAGAACACAAAACGTTGTCAGTCAAAATCCCACCAGGGGTGGACAGTGGTGATAGAATTCGCTTATCTGGCGAAGGCGAAGCCGGGAATAATGGTGGGCCGCCCGGCGATTTATATGTGCAAATTAATGTCCGTCCTCATCCTATATTTACTCGTGAAGACAACAATTTATTCTGCGAAGTGCCAATTAGCATTATTAACGCGGCGCTAGGTGGCGAATTAGAAGCCCCCACGCTTGATGGGCGCATTGTACTCAAAATTCCCACCGAAACGCAAACCGGCAAAGTTTTTCGCATTCGTGGCAAAGGCGTTAAACCCGTGCGTGGTGGCTTAGCGGGTGATTTACATTGTCGCATTGTCGTAGAAACACCTGTTAACCTCACGCCTCGTCAAAAAGAGTTACTCAGAGAATTTGAGAAAAGTATGGGCAAAAGCAAGCGACACAGTCCAAAACAAAGTTCGTGGTTAGATGGTGTCAAAAAATTCTTTGAAGATATTTCTAAATAAATAGCACTCTCACCCCAACCCTCTCCCAGAAGGAGAGGGAAACAAATACTCTCACCCTACCCTCACCCCGGCCATCTCCCAGAGAGCTACTCTAGGCACACATTTTTTAGTTAATTGATTTATAAGCGATTTTTTATTAGCTAATTCGGCTGAGAAACGAATCCCAACCGCCCAAACTTTAGTTTGGCAAGACTCTAGTCGTCCAAACTAACGTTTGGCAGTCGTCCAAACTTGAGTTTGGCAGTGCCCTTAAATCCGTCCAAACTTGAGTTTGTCAGTCGTCCAAACTAACGTTTGGCAGACATCCAAACTTTAGTTTATCTCACTTCGCTCGCTCACGAAGTTTCTTCGCTAGGCTAGATAAACCATAACGGGTTGTATACGGAATATACAGATGCGGGTGAAAATAAAAATTGACCCGTTTGGTATTTTTATTGACTTTCAATCCTTTCATTAAGCCGATAAAACATCCGTTTCGGAAAGCTTTGCACACAGAAGGTTCGCTTATCCTAAGTACTATCAGTATAACTCTTAGAATTTTGATGATATCGATGCCTTGGCAAAAGCCAAGGCATTTTGCGGCCTGGGCAGTGGGTAAAGGTAGTTAAGGAGAATTTAATGAAAACCAATGTTGCAATCGCCGGTGCCGCCGGCAGGATGGGACGCAGACTCATCGAAGCCTGCCTACAAGAAACCAATACCATTTTAACTATCGCACTTGAACACCCCGAAAGTAAGCTTATCGGTAGCGATGCTGGCGAATTGGCGGGGATGAGCAGGCTTGATATTTCAGTCGTTGGGAATTTGGACGCCGTTATCAATAATTTTGACGTGCTGATTGATTTCACCACACCACAAGCCACTCTCGAACATTTAGCCGCCTGTCGTGCCGCCCACAAACGCATGGTTATTGGCACAACCGGTTTTTCGGCCGAACAGCGCAAGACTATCGAACAAGCGGCGCAAGATATTGCTATTATGTTTGCGCCCAACATGAGCGTCGGCGTTAATCTTAGCTTTAAATTGGTGGAAATGGCTGCTAAAGTGCTTGGCGATAATGCTGATATTGAAATCATTGAAGCCCACCATCGCCATAAAGCCGACGCGCCTTCTGGCACTGCGCTGCGTATGGGTGAAATCATTGCCAATACGCTAGGGCGCGATTTATCGGAATGTGCTGTATATGGACGACAAGGAAAAACGGGAGAACGTGATCGTCGTACCATTGGCTTTGAAACCATTCGCGCCGGCGATATTGTTGGCGAACATACTGTCATGTTTGCCGATGTTGGAGAACGTATTGAAATCACTCACAAAGCATCAAGTCGCATGACTTTTGCCAAGGGTGCAATACGGGCAACGCAGTGGATTATGCAAAAGGAAAAAGGCTTGTTTGATATGCAGGATGTATTAGGGTTGCGGTAATATAAGTCGTCCAAGCTTTAGTTTGGTAGGAGTCCAAACTTTAGTTTGGCTGGAGTCCAAACTTTAGTTTGGCAATGCAAGGGAATGTTTGGTAGTGCCAAGTACAACGAATTACGCGGATAAACGAATTGGATGACGGTGAGTGAGTACAACCAATGACGGTGAGTACAACGGATGACGTGGATAAACGGATGAGCCGAGGAGTCCAAAGCTTTGGACAAGGCGGTTTTAATGTCTAGTACAACGGATGACGTGGATAAACGGATGAGCCAAGGAGTCCAAAGCATTAGCTTTGGACGAGGACGTGGATAAACGGATGAGCCAAGGAGTCCAAAGTTTTAGCTTTGGACAAGGCTGCCTTAACAGGAAGTTAAGAATGAAGGTGGTGCTTATGATCTCAATTCTTGTTTTGATCTAATCCTTTTTTATAAGCAATCCTTGTAGTTATATTTTGGGGTGTGTCCCACTTATCCGACATGTCTTGCCGCTTTAAAGCTAAGGTTTCTTTTGAGGGCCCTGTTTTCTTTTTTGATTTGGTAAACTTTTATTGATGGCTTACCCTAAAATCAATGAAAAATGAAAATTTAAAAATACTAAGGTGTCTTTCCAAAGCGGTTTTTGGGGCCATGTTGGCGAATTTATGTTCAGGCAAAAGTTTCGCTCCGCGAAACTTTTGCCTTTCAGGCTAAAGTTTTTCGGAGAAAAACTTTAGCCTGAACAGTTGATTTGATTGATGGCCCTATCGATAAAAACTTCTAAAAGGACAAGTGGGACACAGCTTTGCCAAAACAGCGGCAAAATAGATATTTTAATAAAATTAATTTCTTTGGAAGCTGAAAGCTCAAGTCCCCTAAAGGGGACTAAATAATTATCTGAATATCTATAGAAATGCGCCCGTACAATTTGTCATATGGGATTAATCATTTTTTCTGTAATTGCGTAAGTTCCACACTTTGGTGGGTTAGGGGATATTTTTAAGTCTAGTGGCTAAAGTTATGAGCAATACCCCGCAACTTCCTAATCTAGGTCAATATTTTATGAAAAATCTATCAATGAATCTAGAAAAGTTAGGTTTCAATGAATGGTTTCAGGATAACACGGAACCGGCAAAATTAACTGAGTATCAAATAGCCAGAGTTATTACCGTTAATAAGAATAGTTATATCATTCAAAATGGCAAGAATGAGATATTTGCGAAAATAACTGGGGCACTTATGTTTAATGCGGATTCCCCGCTGGATTATCCTGCCGTGGGTGACTGGGTATATGTACAAGTTTTTGATGATGATTCATTTGCGGTTATTCATGAGATTCTGCCAAGAAAATCGTTATTAAAACGGAAAACCTCAGGCAAACAGATCGAATTTCAATTAATTGCGGCTAATATCGACACAGCTATGATTATTCAGTCACTTGATTTTAATTATAACATCAGACGATTAGAACGATATCTGGTCATGATAAATGAAAGTCATATTCATCCGCTCGTGTTATTGAGTAAAAGTGACTTGTTGGCTGCTGACGAAATTGAAAAAAAGATCGCTGATATTCATAAACTGATGCCGAATCTTCAGATACTGGCTTTCAGTAGTCAAAATGACTCGGGGTTGGATCAGGTAAAAGAACGGCTGATTGCAGGGAAAACTTTTTGTTTGCTCGGATCATCAGGGGTAGGGAAAACGACTTTATTAAATAACCTTATGGATGAGGCGTTATTTGAAACGCATAAGGTCAGAGAAACAGATGGAAAGGGAAGACATACGACGACACGTCGTCAGCTCATTCTGTTGAAAAACGGTGCGATGATCATAGACACACCGGGCATGCGAGAACTTGGGAATATTGCGGTAGAATCTGGGCTTTGTGATACTTTTAATGAAATAGCGGAGTTATCAACTCAATGTCGCTATAATGATTGTACTCATATTCATGAAAAAGGCTGTGCGGTATTGCTTGCGCTAAAAGACGGGATGATTTCTGAAGAACGTTATCGGAATTATGTCAAAATGAATAAAGAATCTGTTTATAATGAGATGTCATATTTGGAGAAAAGACAGAAAGATAAGCAGTTTGGTAAGTTATCTAAATCTGTGATGAAGCATAAGAACAGAGCTAGACGTTCATAAAATCCCAGTACAACGAATTACGGGCCGATAAACGAATTGGATGACGGTGAGTACAACCAATGATGGTGAATGAGTACAACGGATGACGTGGATAAACGAATTGGATGTGAGTACTTTGATGACGGTGAGTACAACCAATAAGGATGAGTACAACGAATTGCGCGGATAAACGAATTAGATGACGGTAAGTACTTTGATGACGGTGAGTACAACCAATAAGGATGAGTACAACGGATTACGGGCCGATAAACGAATTGGATGACGGTGAGTACTTTGATGAGGGTGAGTACAACCAATAAGGATGAGTACAACGAATTACGGGCCGATAAACGAATTAGATGACGGTGAGTACTTTGATGAGGGTGAGTACAACCAATGGCGGTAAGTACAACGAATTATGGCGGTAAGTACAACGAATTACGCGGATAAACGAATTAGATGAAGGTGAGTACTTTGATGAGGGTGAGTACAACCAATAAGGATGAGTACTTTGATGACGTGAATAAACGAATTGGATGATGGTGAGTACTTTGATGACGGTGAGTACAACCAATAAGGATGAGTACAACGAATTGCGCGGATAAACGAATTAGATGACAGTGAGTACTTTGATGAGGGTGAGTACAACCAATGGCGGTAAGTACAACGAATTATGGCGGTAAGTACAACGAATTACGCGGATAAACGAATTAGATGAAGGTGAGTACTTTGATGAGGGTGAGTACAACCAATAAGGATGAGTACTTTGATGACGTGAATAAACGAATTGGATGATGGTGAGTACAACCAATGGCGATGAGTAAGTACAACGAATTACGCGGATAAACGAATTGGATAAAGGTAAGGATAAAGGTAAGTATTGGATAAAGGTAAGTTAAGTACTTTGATGAGGGTGAGTACAACTAATATTGCTGCTAAACGAATTGGATGACGGTGAGTTGATGACGGTGAGTTGATGACGGTGAGTATAACGACACTTAGGATAAATGAATGACGGGAAGCACAAAAAATGTAATTCGTTGGGTAGTGCCACACAGGAAAGTGGTAAACGGATACTATTCCTTTGAGCGAGAGTCTCCGTCAAATCACTACATATCCCTTGAAGGGATAGTCTCCGTCAAGTGGTAAACGGATAGTTGCTGTCGCGTTGAGCGAGAGTCTCCGTCAAGTGGTAAACGTATACTATTGCTTTGAGCGGGAGTCTCCGTCAAGTGGTAAACGGATAGTTACTGTCGCGTTGAGCGAGAGTCTTCGTCAAGTGGTAAACGGATAGTTAGTGTCGCGTTGAGCGAGAGTCTTCGTCAAGTGGTAAACGGATAAGTACCCGTGCAAGAGTTTTCCAGTGTTATGGGCACAAAAGTAATTGTTTTTGTTGGGTTTATTTTTTTTAAATACCTGCACGGGTACTTAGTTACTGTCGCGTTGAGCGAGAGTCTCCGTCAAGTGGTAAACGGATAGTTACTGTCGCGTTGAGCGAGAGTCTCCGTCAAGTGGTAAACGGATAGTTACTGTCGCGTTGAGCGAGAGTCTCCGTCAAGTGGTAAACGGATAGTTACTGTCACGTTGAGCGAGAGTCTCCGTCAAGTGGTAAACGGATAGTTACTGTCACGTTGAGCGAGAGTCTCCGTCAAGTGGTAAACGGATAGTTACTGTCGCGTTGAGCGAGAGTCTCCGTCAAGTGGTAAACGGATAGTTACTGTCGCGTTGAGCGAGAGTCTTCGTCAAGTGGTAAACGGGTGCTGTCGCGTTGAGCGAGAGTCTTCGTCAAGTGGTAAACGGATAGTTACTGTCGCGTTGAGCGAGAGTCTTCGTCAAGTGGTAAACGGATAGTTAGTGTCGCGTTGAGCGAGAGTAGTTACTGTCGCGTTGAGCGAGAGTCTCCGTCAAGTGGTAAACGGATAGTTAGTGTCGCGTTGAGCGAGAGTCTTCGTCAAGTGGTAAACGGGTGCTGTCGCTTTGAGCGGGAGTCTCCGTCAGGTGGTAAACGGATAGTTAGTGTCGCGTTGAGCGAGAGTCTTCGTCAAGTGGTAAACGGATAGTTAGTGTCGCGTTGAGCGAGAGTCTTCGTCAAGTGGTAAACGGATAGTTGCTGTCGCGTTGAGCGAGAGTCTTCGTCAAGTGGTAAACGGATAGCTACTGTCGCTTTGAGCGGGAGTCTTCGTCAATTGGTAAACGTATACTATTGCTTTGAGCGGGAGTCTCCGTCAAATGGTAAACGGATAGCTACTGTCGCGTTGAACGAGAGTCTTCGTCAAGTGGTAAACGGATAGTTACTGTCGCGTTGAGCGGGAGTATCCGTCAAATGGTAAACGGATAGTTACTGTCGCGTTGAGCGAGAGTCTCCGTCAAGTGGTAAACGGATAGTTACTGTCACGTTGAGCGAGAGTCTCCGTCAAGTGGTAAACGGATAGTTCCTGTCACGT
>Ga0190315_1000174_pt1 | contig 40025 bp, 33 predicted proteins | sample 48701101_MG_FD_161673 | JGI IMG/M metagenome (GOLD analysis project Ga0190315, IMG submission 161673) | Hydrothermal vent sediment bacterial communities from Southern Trench, Guaymas Basin, Mexico - 4870-11-0-1_MG | ecosystem: Environmental > Aquatic > Marine > Hydrothermal vents > Sediment ...
AGAAGCACACGATATGGCATTGAGTCTTCAGTGCCCTTTAGGGCACTTCAGCTATTAGACGACGGCTTTACCAAAGGCGGGGGGGATTATTTCTTTCTAATTCCGCAAACTGTGTGGCATTGACGTAGGAGTCCAAACTTTAGTTTGATTGTTTCAAGATACATCTTGGACTACTAGGTTGGATTGATGCAAGGAAGCTCAATATAACTCCTTCTCCTAACTAGTCAGTCGTCCAAACTAACTAATGGCCGGAGTCAGTCGTCCAGACTAACTAATGGCCGGAGTCAGTCGTCCAAACGTCAGGAAGGCAACGCCCTTAAATCCGTCCAAACAGGAAGGCAGTGCCAGAGAATTAATGGCCGTGCCAAGTAGTTAAAATTGGCCGTCTACCCGTCAATAGAACATTGACAGAGTACTAGTACACTAAGGCGGAAGTTTCCATACCACCCCAACGCCAACGGCTAAAGCCGTTGGCTAAAAGCGAAAGTAGGCTAAAGCCTCAATGCCATTAAGTTAAGAAATAAACGAGAAAGAGCCTTTGGTAAAGCCGTTGTCTCAAAGCTAAAGTCCCCTAAAGGGGACTGGTAAATTCAGGATTTTTTCAGACGCACACGATATGGCATTGAGTCTTCAGTGCCCTTTAGGGCACTTCAGCTATTAGACGACGGCTTTACCAAAGGCGGGGGGGATTATTTCTTTCTAATTCCGCAAACTGTGTGGCATTGAGGCTAAAGCCTACTGAGCTTCTTGCAGTGCCCTTTAGGGTACTTTAGCTTTCAGACAAACGTAGTAACGAGCGGAGCGAGATAACTGTCGAAAGCTGTTGGCTGCCAAAGAAATTAATTTTCTGCTCCAAACTTTAGTTTGGCCGCCGCGGGTTTGGCAGAGTAGTGAGACGCGGGAGCCTGTTATTGACCTATTTTTTTTATGGTTATTTGGACTACCTTGTTTGAGGGCCATAAAATCATTTGGATGTTTTCAAATTAAGTTATGGCCCTCTGTCGCGCTTAGATTTCAGAGACTTTTTGTAGGTGTTTTATTGCTTAACTTAATGGCAGTGAACCGCCTGTTCCTTTCCAAGGAAATGCAACAAGAAACATAAGGAACATTGAAACATCAAATACCAATTACCAATTAGTAATTACCAATTACCAATTACTAATTACTAATTACTCAATTTTTCACCTGCCTAAGTAGGCGGTCAAAAAAAAATATTCATCAATGACATAAATCAAGGAATGTGAGTTTTTATCAGACAAAAAGGAAAACTCAATTGAATTTTTCAATGGATGGACGCAGCGAAGGCCAAAAAGCCAATAGACTCAACAACTCAATGCCATTAAGTTAAGAGCATGTAGGGTGGGTCTAGCTGCGCGAAACCCACCACATTCGAGATAAATTTTTAGTGCTAAAAATCCGATGTCTTTAAGACATCGGATTTTTTGAAAGTTTCATTTTTACCCGTGCGAAGTATAATAAAACCTAAGCATCGTGCGAAGGCTCATTGAAGAATAATTACCAATGACTTGGCAGCGGGAGCGGGTTTGCTTTCCAATCCCGAAAGTTTGGTCACCGTGGCAATCACGTTGCGGACTTAGCCCCGTCCAGGTAAAGAGGGGTAGGGGGTAATGGCACGAACGATAGAGCCGGAGTCGGCAAGTTTGACATTTTTGGTATCTCATTGATATTTAACATAATAATGTCGGGGCGAACTGGCATGTTCGCCCTCTCCCCTTTCATCCGTTACAATCAAAAGTTTTTCATAGCAAAAACTTTGGCGTAGATTGGACGCATGCCGCCCAAACTAAAGTTTGGACTCCATCCGCCCAAACTAAAGTTTGACTAAAGTTTGACTTTTATGTCAGGTAGGCAACGGGTTGCCCACCATCTTCATTAAAAAAGTTCAGTTTGTTACCGCGCTTAGTATATTACAAGTCAAGGAGAATTGATAAATGCCTTCAACAGTAGACTACATACCGGCAAAACTCAAAAAACTCAACACGCCCAGTCGCGTCCTCCACTTTGTTTCTCAGCAATTACGTCCAGAATTCCTCTCTATATTAGAGGAAGAAGGCGACTTGTTAGAGGAACAATATGGTTTAGACTCACACAATTTACTCGTTGCTGCCAACAAAAAACTCGATGACGTCATAGAAAAAAGCCAATTACCGTTAAGAGTCTCCTTGATTGGTGTCTTTACCTCTGGTAAAACGGCCACCTTATGTGCGTTACTCAACAATCCTCGCCTATTACCTACCGCTCAAAGGCCCACCAGCGGCAACGTAGTGGAAGTCAATATCGTGCCACCCGGCGAGGCTCAACAACAAACGCAAATTATCAAATGTCTCCTCTTTTCTGTCGTCGAATTGGAAGAGATGATACGAGATTATTTCAACTGGTTAGCCGACCAATTTAAGTTTCGTTTACCAGCGGGAAATGTCTTGGAACAAGAAGGCTTTTTAAAAAATAAGTCTCAAGATTTGCTGACTCATACCCAAGAACAATTAAGGGACGTTTGGCGGAGCCGGAACAATCGAAGCAACAATGTTTCTTTTGAATCCGTCAAAGCACTGGCCTCTCTTTATTTTATCCTGTTATCAGCCAGCCGTTATTTAGAAAAATATCCCTCAGTCTCGCCCACTGAGTCAATCACACTGTCTGTGCCTTATACGCCACAAGAACCGTCTTCCGAGGAAAGGCTCAAAGCCGTCGCGATGTTGGGCATGGAAATGTCGTTACAGCAATTGCATCCCGATCAATTAGAAGGCCAAGTCGTTAAATTCAGTGAAGCATTACCGCCAACCTTAGAAGAGTTACAGGCTTCGTGTCAAAAAGGCGAGATTTCAACTGAATCGTTACGCGCCTTGTTTCCTCTCTATAAACGGATTGTGTTGACGCGAGAAATGGAATTACAAGAAGGGTGGGGCGATATTCAGCGAGTGGCCTTTCTCGATTTTCCCGGCGTTGGTAGCGGCAATCGGCGTGATGTTTACTTGTGTCTGAGAGAATTGCAATTAGCTCACGTCAACCTATTGTTTTTCTTAGCAGATCGGCCCCAATCGGAAGACGCGCATGAATTGCTTGACATCATTGCAGAAGCCAAAAAAGAATCCACACAAATAGGCGATCGGATTATTCCGGCCATCAACTTCTTTGAACAGTACGCCCCTTTACCTGAAGAAGTCGTCAGTACCCCTGAAGACTCTGAAGACTCCATCGTTCAACGTGTCGAAAATTTCTTCGCGAAAAAAGAAACCGCTGGCGTAGAGAACGGTTTTGACGTGTTTGACGAAGCCGTTTTGGGTAATTTGCGCTTAGGGCCTAGATGGAATTATTTTTTACTCACCCCGGCGGCGGCGAAGGAACGCAATCTACTCTCAGATAACGAAGGACATGCTCGTGATAGATACGACAAAAATAGAGTGCGCTATGGGCAATTATTGGATGATTTAAACCTCGCTAAACGTACCTTGACTAAGGATCGTGCCGCTAACCGAGAACAAATCCAGAAATACGACCGTTTGCTCCAAGCCTTGGATGACTACTATCGCAACAATGACGGTGGCGTGAGTAACTTGCGAGACGAGTTGATCCAGATGTTGAAAAGCAAAGGGGCTCGTCTCATTGCAGAAGATGCGCGACAACCGCTGCGGTATGTGTTAACCGAATTAATCGCTCCTTTTGTCGCTCAGTGCGAAGAATTGGGAATTGATGATGAGAACGAAGACGCAGAGCCAGAGGATATAGTGCCGATAGAGGCCAGACGCGAAGTTGTCAAATTATGGCAACAAATGCAGGAATTTACTGAAGAATGGTTACGCAGTGGTGATAAAGCGCAATTGCGTTACAGAGCACCAGATTCTAAGGAATACCGCTCACCTATAGAAGTCTGTGAAGATGAAGTGCTGGATAAAGTGCTTAGTAACGTCTTTTGGCAAGAAAAAGATACGGTGCCTGCTGATCAGAAAACGCCCTTGCGAGACTTGGTGAAACCCTATCAAGAGATCGTAAACGCGTTAGAACAATGGCGCGAGACAGTCATCGATGAAGCTATCAAGCAAACCCTTGAATGCTTAGAAGCTGAAATGCTGACGCTGGAAACCGGTGATCAAGTCAGTTTGAAGGACTTGAAAAGCATTTTGGTAACGGAATACCTTTCCAAAGCGACTGAGCTTCCAGAAGAAGACAAGCAGACGCTACAAGAAATGTTTAGTTTTAACGTTGACTCATTTGCCAAAGAACTACGTCAACAGTTGGAAGCACGCAAGGAATCACAAGAGAAATTGTACACCGCTTCCTCTTTGCCGAATGACAAAGTCCCTTTCAATGAGAATCAGGTGTTTACCTGGTCACCTGAAGAAGTGATGAAGGTACAATACCAATTGACTATCACCTTACAGCGTCGTACCGCCAGTTATTTTTCGTTTTACGCCACCGTGTTTTTTACTGAGTTAAAGAAATTGCTCAAAACACGTTTGAAGAACATCGACTCACAATTTTATGTTTACAATGAACGGGGCGGGATATTTGATCAACTGGCTAAAGTGTCGTCTCAAGACTCAGAAAAAGACGACATGAGCGCAAGAGAACGCGCCAAGAAAGCAGACGAAGCTGTCATCAAAATTATCCAAGCATGGCATAAATTGCTGGAAATCGGTTAAGGTTTGGAGTCCAAACTTTAGTTTGGCAGGAGTCCAAACTTTAGTTTGGCCCGCCCAAGTTAAAAAAAGTCTTTTTGAGGGAGGCTCATAACGAGCGTAATAGTCGCTAAAGCGACTACTACAAACAGGAACGCCTAGACGACAGTACAACTACTCGTTGTACGGCGTATAATAATTCGTTTATCCCAAATGTCGTTGTACTTACTGAAGAGACAGAAAACGATGTTAATTCAAAAACCTCTACAAAATGAATCCATTTCAGTGACGCTTAGCAACGAGTCAAGTGGATTTCTTTTAGAAATTTACAACAACAATGAAACCAAAGAGATATTGATAGATGATCAAACATTTAAGGTACAAGCCAAAAATTGGCCCAACCCTCAACCTGAAAATGATGATGTTCATCATCGGTTAGAAACCCTTATCGAAGAACAAATCAACCAAGTCATCCGAGAGAAATTTAATCACTCTCGGTTTTGGGGAACCCAAAAGTGGGTACGCATTGAATCTAACTCGATCATGCATTTCAATGTCTCCCTAAACGAATTGAGTAGGGATTCTTTCTTTAAGGAACAGATTAAACCCTCAACAACGTTTGATGTCACAATTACAACAACGGCGTTTGATCAGAAAACACCTTTTTATTTGATTCTGACGGTAGATGAAGAAGAAACGGTAGATGATGAAGAGGAAACGGTAGATGATGAAGCCGGAAAAACGGCCGATGATGAAGAGGACAAAACAGTTCCAACTCCTGACACACCCAGAGGCTACAACCCAATGATTATACTCAAAAAACGAGTCACCTTGAATTTAACCGAAGGTGGTACACTTATAATTGACCTTGATGAAGAAGGTGCCGGGCAAGAATGGCTAGCAAAGACGAAGCTTTCTGAGAGCCCAACGGCTTTGGAAACAAGCATTGACATTGTGCCTGAGGAAGGCACTGACTTGCCAGAATCGGTTAAAAACACTGTGATTTCAGCACTAGCCATTCAAGAGGCTACCATAGTGAAAAAACCTGATCAGGGTGTCGTGATTAAAATTCCTCTCAAACGCAATGAAGAAGAACCACTGACTCAGGATTTACCGGTCACCCTCAAACTCACTTTTGCCAAAGCCACTGAGTACAACGTACCGGCCTTGTTGCAACGTCCCGCTTATTTAGGCTTTGCAGCCATAGATTTTGGCACCAGCAACTCGGCCTGTGTTTACTATTCACCTCATGAGGGGCCATCCAGTTTACCGGGTAGAACGCTTTCTCCGGTACAAACCACGGTATTGCGAGAAACCGTTGAGAACTTGATGAACGAATTGGAAGAGAAGAGTAACGACGCTCAATTCCAGCCCTTAGCAACGCACTTCATCAAACTGGCTGGCGATCTTATCACTGAAGATTGGAGAGTGCGAACCTTTGCTGACATTCGTAACTACTTCAAGACGCTTCGTAAAACGGCCCAAGAACCAAGCTACATCAATAAAATGTACGCGAAACTGTTAGTCTCTTGGGGAAGTGAAAATTATGCCGCATTGCGACGAACTCAGGGTGAAGCCGTTGCCAAATCTCTCGCGAGAAAATACCACGCCTGTTTAGACAGCATCATCAATACTGACATCCAAGCAGATTCTAGCCTATTTCTGCCTGAACTGGAGAGAGGGCGCAAGGATGGCAAAATCTTCTCAGCGATCCTCCTGGACGAGTTGGTTCAACAAGAAGAAAGACAAGATCGCTATCCGACGGTTCACCCGTTCAAATCCAAAATCAGAATGGGGACGGCTGTTGGGCTGACCATGAAACAACCCCGTGAGGTCAAACAAGAACAAGAACCCAAAGAACAACCACTGAAAGAAGAACAAGTGTATAAGGACAGCCGCAAGGAAGTGCATAAATACTACGTCACGGGTGTCAAACGTTGGCTAGGACAGTCGTTTATCGAGGCCTATTTTGTTGACCGCAAGGACAACATTTTTGAGGACAACTACGATCCGTTCTCTAAGCTCGGGATTAAATACTTGATCACCCAAACTGAGAAATTTTTGAATCCGGGCGACCAACCGGAAAGCCCCGGCTCAAAATGTTTAAACAACTTGGTCGTCACCTACCCTACCAGCCTGTCTCAACACCGACGGCAACATTTAGAAGAGTTGGTAGAAAGTTTGGGGGCCAGCAGAATTGACCTCAGATTTGACGAAGCCACCGCGGCGGCCTTATATTATGTCTGGCGTGAATTGTTTACTGACACCTTTGCCGGTATTGATGGTTTTCTGGCTCGCAGTCGAGTGCGTGAAGAATGGCGAATTTCCAAATGGACGGGTGCAAGAGAAAAAGTGAAATTGCACTTTCAAAACCTCTTGCTCTACGACATGGGCGGCGGCACGACCGACATTGCGCTGTTGGAAATCGGCATTGGTGAAGTGGACAATATCGCCAGAGACACCAGCGGCAACTGGGGGAGATGTTTTGTCATTTATCCCCGCATTTTAGGGCTAACCGGTCGAGAAAACTTTGCCGGTGATAATGTCACCTTAGCGATATTTCGTCTCCTCAAATCTAAATTGGCCGCCAGGCTGGCTGAACTTTTACTACAGCGCAAAGAGGTTCAACAGCCTCAAGAGTTATCAGAGGTTTTACAAGAAATTGAGCGCGATCCGCAAAAAACAGTTTCTTTAACCGCGTGGATTCAAAGTGGTGATCAAAAAGAATTCGAGGACAAAGTCAAAGCGAAAATCAATACCCTCGTACCCACCAATTTCCACGACAACGCCAATTTGCAAACGCCCTTTTTTGAGCTGTGGCGAGAATCTGAAAATATCAAATGCGATTTGAGTACCGAGGGTGCCGGCCACGTTGCAACCGCGCAAGCACCCACGTTATTCAACGTAGTCGATCATCTCCAGTTAGGCATTCAAACGGATGACTTGCTAGGCCTCGAAGTCACTCGTGAGGAAATGGAACAGGCGATTTTGCTGGACGTTAAAAATACCTTTGAGAAAGCCAGAAATTTGTGCGTCGGCCTCAAAAACGGTCAACCTGTCGTAGAACATTACATTGATAGAGTGATTCTGGCCGGCAGTAGTTCGCAATTACGCCTAGTACGTGAAGTCATGCCTTATGACATTCTGGGCAAACCCTTTGAAATTACCGTCGCCGGGGTGCCTTACCCTCTGCCAGCCCCATTTAAGAACGATGGGCACAATTTGCTGTTTGAATCCAAAGAAGCCAAGTTGGCTGTCGCACGCGGGGCTTGCTTAGGGCATTATTTTCGGGAACACAGCATCCCGCCAACGCATTCTGAGGTTCCTAACCATTTAAGGAAAGGAATTGATTTCCTTTACTTTGATATAGACAACTTACACAGCTATATTCCGTTTACGGTAGGATACAACTTGGGAACGGGTACCGGGAGTGCTATCTTGTTTGCCGCCGGAAAAGAATTTAACGTGTTACTAGAGGGTGAGGGTGGTAAAAAGATCAAGGTGGCACGGACTAAAGTTTCTCCGGTAGAGATGTTGCGCTGCTATCGCTTCGATAACGTGACTCAAGCAGAAAGCGGCATCGGAGGCGAGTTATATTGCCAGTTTGACTTGTTTGGGGCCGTCGCTCATCATAAGCACCTTGACGTGCGTAACAACCGGGGCGAGATAGAAAAGCTCATCAATCAATATCTGTTTTATGTGCAACTGGATGTGGATCGCAATCTGACGTGTTATATGTACACCCATCCTAATGGGAATGCCAGAGAATCCGTGAAATGCCAAGTAGACGAAGCCCAACTGAAAGTGGCTTTCTGTCAAGAGGAACAGGACGTGTTAGAGTGGAAACCAGACTTTGCGCTTGAATGCGATCTGAGTTTACTTGGTGGACAAGGAGAACACATCTATTTTGAAACAGATGCCTCTAGCAACCAACGAGGCGCATTGTGTGGCAAAGCTGCCATCCGTTGCTCAGAAGACAGAAGGGGTGGTGTTTACAATATACGTGCCAAAGAGGGCGATGGAACGTTGTTATGGCAGATCAATCTGTCTGATGACAAAGTCAAGATGCCAGAGTTTGCCGAATTGCGTCTTTACCTTAACTTGGATGATCCCACCGTATTAGGATACATGGTTTACGATCCTGATATAGCAGACTCGATTGAAATCCATCAAAGTTACGACGACAGAGTGCAAATGAAGTTGTTCAATCCGTTCAGTGGAGAGGAGTAATTACAACTACAAGGATTCGTTATTATAACGAATCCCTGTAGTTGTTGCGATTATTAAATCCGTTATTATAACGAATCCTTGTAGTTGCGTTTTTTTTAATCCGTTATTATAACGAATCCCTGTAGTTGTTGCGATTATTAAATCCGTTATTATAACGAATCCTTGTAGTTGCGATTATTAAATCCGTTATTATAACGAATCCTTGTAGTTGTTGCGTTAATCCGTGATTATAACGAATCCTTGTAGTTGCGTTTAGATAAAGTCTATAACAATGAAAACTCAATCTTCTCTAAATATGCAAAACTTCCTGACTGTTATAAAAAGCCTACCGAAACAATTACCACCAGATTCTCCTATTGCCAAACAATTGGAAGAAGAGACTCAACGATGGCTATCGACTGTGATGGCCGCATTAGCTTGTCTTGATGATGCCGAGAGTGAAGAAATCCGTCAGCAAATTAAGCCATTTTTATTAAACCGCTCTCAAGCGCCTGCTCCACTTCCAGTAGAAGAAATTAAGAAGAAGACTACGACGAATACGAAGGCGACGAAGGCGACGAAGGCAACGAGGACACCCTCAGAGGAACCCACAATACGAATCAAGGATGAATTGACCAAAACAGCCCTAGTTCAACCACTGCCTCTCTCCAAACCGGGCATCAACGAGATATTGTGGCAAAAATTAGCCGGCCCAAATGCCATTTTTCCAGAGTACCCCACTGATCAACTGGCCGAACTCTGTCGTTGGTATAGCTGGCGGTTAGCAAATGCCGGGAGTGTGAAAGAAATACAGGATTATGTTAAACAGTGGAAAAAGCCGCCACGGAAACAACCACAAGTGAATGATATTGTCATATACGGCCTCGTTCCAGCAGAAATCAATAAACAAATACGCTCGCCATTATGGATCAGTGAAGCGAGCTTATTTCCTGAATTTGCTCACTATTTTGAGGGCCATCACAACGCCCAAGTCTGGTTAACTTTTCAAGAACCCGTTGAAAGTTACCAGTCACTTGAACAATTTCAATGGTTTAACGAACACCCTGACACCCTAGCACTCTTGCACCGGTGGCATGATTTGCGGCAATGGGCCATTCTGGCACCCGACGCTGCTGTGTTTATCAACAATCGCTATGAAAGGCTCAATCAACAGCGCGAAGTTATCTGTGACAGGTTGAATAAAATTCAACGCAATTTTATGGATACCCTGCAACAACCGGACAAATACGTCTACATAGGAGAACATTTACACCTGATTTACTCGGCCTTTTATCAATTCCTATTACCCCAAGATGTGGCCTCAAAATATCCAGAATACTTGTTCGCCGCACTTCGCACGGCCGCTAACAATAACCTGTTTCAATGGTTAAAACATCTCAACATTGAAGAATTACACCGTGCCGGTTCCCAAAAAAAACCAGAGTATGTGGCAACGGTACAGAACGATTCTGACCGGAACATTAGTATTTCAAGAAGCAATCTGTTGATAAGCGGGACAGAACTGTTTGAGGAAAGCAAAGTACTTTATTGGTCACGTCCCAAGTGGAAACAAAACAACCCACCTCGCAATCAACGAGCAGAACTATTGGGCAGTGTCTTGTACTGTTTCGATTAACCGGAGTCCAAACTTTAGTTTGGCAGGAGTCCAAACTTTAGTTTGGCAGGAGTCCAAACTTTAGTTTGGCAGGCCGAAAAGTTCATTCCAGTTGATGGCCCACAAATCTTCGGGTTTAACGCGTTAATGCTAAGGGTTTAATCTTAAAAACACAAACCCATAAGTTGTATTGGTTCATTCCAGTTGATGGCCAAAAAATATTATGTTTTAACGCGTTAATGTTAATTGTTTAATATTAAGACACAAATTCCATAAGTTGTACTAGTTCATTCCAGTAGAAGGCCCACAAATCTGCGATTTTAACTCACAAATGCTAAGGGTTTAATCTTAATGTTATTCTGAAAATTTTATGTCTGTTAATTCTGATTCAGACATTGAGCCAGCGTCGGGTGCATCCGACGCACTGTCTGAATCAAAATGTTCAGAGCGTAGGCGGGTAAAGCAACACAGCATTTTTTGAGAAATGCTTATAAAATTAGTCGTAAAATTATAGAGTTGCTTATGTAATCTCTTCATTTTTCATTTTTCATTTTTCATTTTTCATTAGCACAACAACCATGCCATATCCGTTTATTCAAAACCTATTCATTAAGCATTATAAAAACTTGACGATGAGCGAGGCGGTTTCGTTGCATCGCTTAAACATTTTGATTGGGCCAAACTGTTGCGGAAAGAGTAACTTGATTGCGCTGTTCCAGTTCTTAACAGAATGTGTCACGGCCGGTGTTGATATTGGCCCAACTGGATTCGAGGCGGCTCTTGATCATTTAGGAGGGGCCAAGATATTGGATGGCAAAATAGCGCGGCCGGGGCGTGTTCAGATTGAGTTTGAATGGTGCCCAACCGACGTGATGCCTCAGGGTAGCGTCCTTGAACTTGAGTTGGATATTCCGACGGATGGCCGACGAGTCACCATCTACCGAGAATTACTGCATACGAGAGGTGCAGCGGACAACACGACTGACAAGCCCTTCTATTATTACCAATGTCATGAGAAAGAAAGTGGCAAAGGGATGGTATCACTCTTCAATCAAGGCCATCCAACTTCAGGCCACCATTTTGAATCATTGGATAATGTGCCTATCAACGACTTAGCCTTAATCAGCCTTACCAAGTTACTTGAGAATAGCACGATTTCTCCAGAATCGGCCCCATTGTATAAGGTACGACGGCACCTAATGGAAACTGTCGCACAGTGGCGTTTTTATAATGCCAATTATATGAACTTAACAAAGATTCTCAATTCAGAACCCAAAATTGGCGGACAAGACGCGTTGCTTTCGGCCTCTGGCGACAATTTATCATTAATTTTGTTTAATCTGAGCAATCAAACGATTGAGTTTGAAGAAACGATTAATCAGGCGATGAAAACGATTCTACCCACCACCCGTCGGGTTAGGGCTATTCCTTCGGGCCGCTTGGGACTCACAATAGAATGGTATTTTGAAGGGATTGAGGAACCGTTTTATCTTCCAGAAATGTCCGATGGTGCTGTGCGGATGCTCTGTTGGGCAATCATTCTGAACTCACCTCGCCTGCCACCGCTACTCGTCATTGATGAACCTGAATTAGGCTTACATCCGGCTTGGATGAATACCTTGGCGGCTTGGATCAAAAAAGCGGCTAGAAAAACCCAAGTGATTGTGACAACCCATAGCCCCGATCTTCTTGATCATTTTACCGATAACCTAGAAGATGTGTTATGCTTTTGCAGACAAAAAGATCACTTTGCGCCGAAACCGCTCTCCCGACAACGATTGTCAAAGGCCCTTGAAGAAGGATGGCAATTAGGCGATCTCTATCGCGTCGGTGATCCAGATATAGGAGGTTGGCCTTGGTAGTTTGGTTATTTGCCGGCGGTGGAGAATCTGAAGTGAATGGTTTAGTTCCTCATTTTCTCGAAAAACATTTTCCTGACTGTCAATTTGACAGAAAAACGCCTATTTACAATAAACCAGCCGGTAAGCGAAAGCCTGGTGTGTCTTATGGATATGGTAAAACCGGCAAAAGTTTGGCGGTGCAAATTAAAGAGCGTTTGCAATCGGCTTTAGATCATGAAATACCTTGTGATCTCATTTTGGTGATAGATGATTTAGATTGTCGTGATAAAGAAAAGCAAACCCAATTATTTTTAGAAGCGATTAATGGGGTGACAGCGGCAAAAAACCTCAAACGTCTAGTGGGATTTGCGGCACCTGAATTAGAGGCCTGGCTTATCGCAGACTGGGAGGACACGATTGCTAAACATAACGATTTTCGTGGATGTCACCTAGCATTGCGTTGGTGGTTAAGTCACGAGAAACACATTGGGTTTGAAGCTCCTGAATCTTTTAGTGAGTATGACTCTGACCGAGATTGTTGTAAAGAAAAACTCTCTGAGGCACTGATTGAATCGACTCAGAGGCACGAGTGTAAGGATATATTCAGTAAAGGCGTGCATACACCGGTATTATTAGGGCAAATTGAGGTTGAAACCGTCAGAAATAAATGTCCCATTTTTAGAGAATGGTATGATGGTTTATCCAACTTTTGCCACTGATAACTACCTACCCATATTCTCTAAAAAGCCAAGTAGGGGGCCAGGCAAGCGGACAACACTCAACGGATTTTGACTTCTAGTCAATCCAAACGTTTTATTAATGGCTTACCATGCCAAGGTGCCTAACCTAAAACCTAGCGGTTTTTGAGGGCCAGGTTGGCGAATTTATTCAGTTGAGTTGATTAATGGGCCTTTTCCTTAAAAAACTCTTCAACACAGAGACACGGAGTTACACGGAGTTTCACAGAGGTTTCACAGAGAATTCCTTTGGCTTTATGACTCCGTGAGACTCTTAAAAAACAAAACCCATAAGTTGTACGAGTTCATTCCAGTTGAAGGCCCACAAATCTTGGGTTTTAACCCACAAATGTTAAGGTTTATATAAGTTATTGATAAGTCGAACTCACGTTATTAGAAATCGTGACACGAGCGATTTTTGCCAATCAGGCTGCGATGTTGTCCACCTTGCAACCCGAAATGACAAGGACGGATATACAAGGCGATGCCAAACAGCAAAGTATTTTACACGCGGCTATCAATTCTATTTATAATACGCGGTCGTCTGACGAACATGGTTTACTAATAAACCACGCTTGACTTCGGAACGACGAATAAATAACACCCCCCTAAATCCCCTCTCTTTGGATTTTTTCGTTGTTCCTTAGCTTTACTGACAGGAATTATCATGAACCTAAAAGTGATTGTCGAACCCGGTGAAGATGGCTACTTCGTAGCCCATTGCCCATCATTAAAAAGTTGTTGGTCACTGGGAAAAACACGAGAAGAAGTACTCCACAATATTCGTGAGGCCATTGATTTGTATTTGGAGCCAGAGCCCCTTGAACTCATCCAAAGTGAAAACAGCGAGGTCGTTGAACTTAGCATATGAAATTACCACTCTTATCAGGAATGCAAGCGTTGGGCGCGTTAGAACGGCTCGATTTTTTTGAAGTTCAGCGTAGGGACACTCATGTCAAAATGAAGCATCCAGACGGAAGAACGATAGTTTTTCCATATCACGATGAAATTGATCGCTACACACTCAAAGGTGCTTTGGTTGATGCCGAGGTTGATATAGATGAGTTTCTTGATAACGTTTAAAGGTTCTTTTCTCGTTCCCTTAGCTTGCCGCGTGGGAACGCCTTCCCCGTTGCAAAGCGAAGCAAAACGTGTATGCAGTTAACCACATTGGCTGATTTTCGAGGCAACGCCGTACCTCACAGAGCCACACGGGCTGGCATGATTGGTTTTCTTTCTTGATTTGGTAAACCAAGGTGTCAAACATAAGCGGTCTTTTTGAGGGCCAGGTTGGCGGATTAATGGCCCTTTTCCCTAAAAACATTGGAACGTCATCACATTCATGACTATGGCGCTGAGATTCAGGCTTTACCTAGACAGTTAGAGGCCATCCACTATTATTAATGTCAGTTCTACTTACAAAACCCATAAGTTGTACGAGTTTATTCCAGTTGATGGCCCACAAATCTTCGGTTTTAACCCACAAATGCTAATGGTTTAATCTTAAAGAACCAAACCCATAAGTTGTAGGAGTTCATTCCAGTTGATGGCCCACAAATCTTCGGTTTTAACGCATTAATGCTAAGGGTTTAATCTTAAAACACAAAACCCATAAGTTGTAGGAGTTCATTCCAGTTGATGGCCCACAAATATTCGGTTTTAACGCATTAATGCTAAGGGTTTAATCTTAAAACACAAAACCCATAAGTTGTACTTACTTCTTCCAGTTGATGGCCCACAAATAAAGGTTATTAACTCACAAATGCTAAGGGTTTAATCTTAAAAAACAAAACCCATAAGTTGTAGGAGTTCATTCCAGTTGATGGCCCACAAATCTTCGGTTTTAACGCATTAATGCTAAGGGTTTAATCTTAAAACACAAAACCCATAAGTTGTACGAGTTTATTCCAGTTGATGGCCCACAAATCTTCGGTTTTAACGCATTAATGCTAAGGGTTTAATCTTAAAACACAAAACCCATAAGTTGTACTTACTTCTTCCAGTTGATGGCCCACAAATAAGGGTTATTGACCTATAACTTATAAGGTTAATAGGGAAAATTTATGTTAATCAATTAATTGTCATTAAATAATTGGTTAAGAGATGATTTATATAACTTATTGAAAAGCTCACGTTGTTATAATTATACTCAACGTGGGCATAACTTGGATTTCCTGGGGCGCTGCCCCAGGCTGTATTAATATCGCCCCGTTGGGGCTTTTCTGTAGTTACTTAAGTTATTTTTGTTTCTCAAAAAGTCCAAGTTGTTTCCTTCTTGGGTATATACACAAGTACACAAGATTTTAAGAATTTGTCGTGGCGTAGTGAGTTATACTAAGCACCGCCATAAATTGAGCTTTTCTTGTCACGAACAGTTTAGAGCGGCTGTATGTCTCAGAGCACTAATCACGCTAGGGGGTAGTCTGCTTTAGCAGACTTTAGCTTTTAGCCTGGGGATTGATCCCCAGGCGATACTTGGCACTAATCATCAAAAACTTTCTAAAGCGCAGTTTGTGACGGTGCAAAGTATATGTCAAGGGTTAAGGTGGGCAACGTCGTTGCCCACTACATTCGTCACTCGTCGGTTAAACGATATAAAATCCAAAAATTTCATTGAATTAGCATAAGTTGAGGTTAGCCTCTCGACAATTTTTATTCGTAGCGCAGCGCAAAATTAGTGTTCATAAAGTGTGAAATCATGATCAAACCAGAGCACATAAAATATTTCATGAACACGATAGCCAACCATTGGCTTTTTACCGCTAAACCGAAACGCCAGAAAATATTTAAAGTCTTCAGTAATATTCTTAGGCAGTGTTGTTTTTAGACTTTATTTTGAAATTTTCTCTATTCCAAGTCCGTGGCGAGGTAAGTTCTTTATCTCTTTCCACGGAATATTTCTTCTTTTAAAGATCGACTCAGCAAAGGCCGCTTTATCTTTCTGTTCAAGATTAGAAAAACAATAGTGTCCTGGCATGAGTCTTTCCAATGAAAAAATCGGGGGCCGGTCGTCATAATCAATGGCTTCTTGGCTAGAAAAACTTTTCCCTTTATTCTTCTTAGGTTGCGGGATGTTATTTTTCTTAGGCATTTAGTTAACCCGTGTTTTAAAATAATTAGCCATTTCAGCTACCGAAATTTCGCCAGCATTGACTTCGTTGCTTGCCCACGGTGGTTCGTCATGAGTCATGTTTCTGAGTTTCCAAGCACTAAATTGACCAAAAACTTCATACACTTCATCTAAAAACGCGAGCAGCGATTGACTAAAAAGCGATGTTGGTTCAAAGTCCTTCGGTGCAGAAATAAGATTTCCGCCATGATTTTTATACTGATGATAAACTTCTGGACAGACGGGCCCATGTCTCCATGCCTCAATTGGTGAGTCAAATAAGGGCCGTTCAAATAAGGCTAAATAAAAACCTTGAGCATAATAAAGCAATTTTTGCAGCTTCATATTACAAATGCCGTTTTCATCATCATCGGTCCCTTTTAGAAGAAAGTATTTTGCGACTTCGTGAACATTAACCATTTTTTTCTACCTATTAAAACAGTCGGTTGAACCTAAGCCAAATGTTAATGGCTACACTTAAAATACCCGTACATTCCCTTTTATCCGGTGCGATCAATTCATAATGCCCCAAGTCGGGGGTGAAAAAAAATCACTGCCCTGAGTGGTATTTTGGTACCCACGCGACAATTTTTCCCAATGAATGACTTATGCTAACATTTGAACGGGTAAAATGGAATTCAGTGGCGCCTTCGTTAATCATTATACTCTGTTTGACGGATTTGCAGGAGTGGTTTACATTTCTTCTTAAGATGGACATTCAAATACCTTTGCTGATAGTGAACCTTGAAATAGAGGAGATTATGAAACTTCGTTACCGAGCGGAGCGAGATCAATGGACAAAATTACAAATGCAAAAGATAAGTTTTACCGACTGGTTGATTTCAGCAATACTTGAAGGATAAATATAATGAGTCAAACTATTCGTGCAACTGACCTCTCATTACATGATTTGGAAATCCAATTTGGTCTTCAACTGGCCGTTGATGATCAATTTTTTCCTGAGTGGCAAACTGAGTTACCAGAAATAACAGATATAGATAAACAAGTCATGAATCAAGTGAAGGCGAGTTATTTCAACTTAGTTAAGTATCCTCCCTTGCTTGAAGATACGGTTAAAATGGCAGTATTAGGCCCATTGTTAAATATTTGCGGGTTTTTATTTGTATCCTCTTCAGACGAAATCAGAATATTCTGTTAAAGTCTCCAATATGGACGGCGATGTGATTGTTGAAGGGAAAATCGATGTGTTGGTTTTGAAAGATCAATTTTGGGTCATGGTTATTGAATCAAAACAAGCCGCTTTTTCTATTGAAGCGGGATTGGCACAAATATTGGCTTACATGTTAGCCAATGAGAATCAAGACAAACCTTGCTTTGGCATGATAACAACCGGTGGAAGTTTTGTCTTTATCAAATATGCTTTACCTAGACAGTTAGAGGGCATCCACTATTATTAATGTCAGTTTGACTTACAAAACCCATAAACTGTACTGGTTCATTCCAGTTGATGGCCCACAAATCTTCGGTTTTAACTCACAAATGCTAAGGGTTTAATCCTGATTGTAACTGTTGATATGTATAACTTTTGGAATTTTATTGATTATATCAATACCATAGTTACTAACATTTCAGGCTAAAGTTTTTCTCCGCGAAACTTTAGCCTGAAAACCCCTACGGGGTTGACGCGTCTGTCGCAAAAACAATGTGCCATTTGGCGAGGGCGATTTCGTCAGCAAGGGATTATTCGCTCACAAGCTGATTTATTGATTGGGGCAACTGCCCTGTTACACGATCTGGTATTGGTGACGCGCAATACAAGGGATTTTGAAGGATGTGGTATTCAATTATTCGATCCTTTTGGTGAACCTAAAGGGTAGCCCGTAGGTTGGAGTGAAAAAAATCCAACAAATTCATTGAATTACCATTACCATAAGTTGGAATTCCTTCATACTTTTGATTTCCTTCAGGCGAGTTTGCGACATTATCAAAGGTGATCAAAATAAAACGGCACAATACCTTCAAGGCAATAATGACAATGGCATCAAACGCGAATTTGAAAGTAATTCTGGGATGAAGATATCCGTATTTAAGCTTTCTTTTGAGGGCCATGTTTTCAAATTGATTGGGCAAGTTTTTGTTAATGTTCACAGTTTTTAAAACCGAGTGGTTTCTGTTGGGGGCCAGGTTGGCGAATTGGTTCTGTTGAGTTGATTGATGGGCCTTTTCCTTTAAAAAATCTTCAACACAGAGACACGGAGTTACACGGAGTTTCACAGAGAATTCCTTTGGCTTTATGACTCCGTGAGACTCTTAAAAAATAAAACCCATAATCTGTACTGGTTCATTCCAGTTGATGGCCCACAAATCCCAAAGCGCCGCTACGCACATCCGGTATACCATCACGGTAAAATTTACAGCCGTTTTGTCTTAGTGTTTTTCGTTAATTTGTTGTACTACAACAGAGAGGTGAATAATCAACAATGAATTTAAAAGCACTTTTGGTATTTCTCATTATTTTTAACATGGGTGTTATGGCGTTTTATGCTGGCAAAGCCAGTAACAGTATCACAACCATTGAGAATTTGGCGGCCTCGCTTGATGAGTTGCGATTGAATATTCAACATCTTGAACAAGAACTCGCCAAAAAAACAGGCATCGAAGTCAGGGCCAAAAATCGTCAATTCCCCAAAACCGATCAAGCTTTTGTGAAAGCCGAAGCTTTGCTCAAACAAGGTGATCTGGCTAGGGCTGGGCTATACTTTAGTAATGGCATCAGTCAAGAGCCTGGCAATTGGGATAAAATTAACCGTTATCAACAAAGCGTGTTGGATTATTGCCGTCAACGCATTGATAATGGTGATTATGAAATGGCCCTCAATGTGTTAGGCGACATGAATACTTTCATGCGTACCCAAGCACTCTATGTGCCAGTTCAAGACATTGAGAAATTGCAACAGGCATTGAGTGATATTGCCCAAATTAAACAGTCAATCGTTGATAAAATGACTCAGGCAAGTCAGATTGAAACGGCCCAATTTGTTAAAACATTGCTTAGTCAAAGTGACGAATTGCTTGCCCAAAATCCAGCCGCTGACAATCCAGACAAAATAACGCCATACGTAGAGGCGTTAAAAGAAAATCTATTTGCGTTACAATCACTTGATGCTAATCTTGTCGAATCGAACGATTCATCAAAAATTGCTCACCAAATAACGCAATTGGAAAACACAATAGCGACGCTTGAACAACAATTGGCAATTGCCCAAGCCGCTAACACCGTTTCGACACTCGCGCAACAGGCGACGCAATTCATTGAGAACGCTAAAAATGAGCCAGCACAATCCGATTTTATTTTATATTATCTGACTTCAGCAGAGTCTATTATTCGGCAATTGGTTTTAATCGCGCCAAATATGGAAATGGCAAAAACGCAAATTGCCACGCTCTTTGAACAACTAGAGCAAGCCAAACAGGAAATTGCTAAACGACAATCTGAGAGGGTTTGGCATGAAATTGAGCAAGCATTTGGGCAATTTGAAATTGAAAAAAGCACTAAAGCTCAAAAGGCTATCGAACAATTGATCCCATTTCGACAACGACTTGCTGAAAAAGCGAGTAAATTGTCTTCGGTAGAAGTTCTTGAAAAAGCCCAAGCTCGGTTGGAAGAAGTCAATCATCAAATCGCAAACTGGCGAGCAAAGCAAATCCGCAAATATGAACAATGGGCTATTAATCAAATCACCACTTTTTACAATGTTTATCAGGATGAATTAGGTACTGGTTTTACTGATGAAGATCGCGTCTATTCTGGTATAATTATTTTTCTTGGTAACATAGATATGCGTTACCTTTCTACTCCAGCACAAAGGGCTTATAATGAAGCGTTCCAAAAATTTTATGCTGAACTGCATGATAAACAGAAAATTCCGCTTTCCTCAAAAATGACTTTGATGGATAAAAAGCCCTTATCCGATTTTTAACTTTATGGAGGTGTGATGATGAAAACGTATCTGGGTACGCTGTTGTGCCTTTGCTTCTTGTCTAGTAGCGTTTTTGCAGACACGCACGAGAATCCGTTTATTTCTCAAACGGAAGCGAGTGTTTTTGCGATTTCTGCTACAACTGGGTTGATTGTCCCTTCAACTCATCAAGAATTAGCCATTTCACGAACAAATGTTCAAATGGAACATGGGGGAGTCTTGCTTAATATCCCCAATCAGAGACACCAATATCTTGGTGCTAGTCGATATGGCTTAGATAGTCGAATAAGAATATCAGAAGTCATTGGTGATGTCGGGGCACGTCAATATGCACGTCGCATGAATTTCAAGCCCCTTTTTCAAGGAAAACCGGGGCAAGGGAAAGGGTTTGATCAAGTTTATCGTTCCGGTAAACAAATTGTGGTTGTTGAAGCTAAAGGGGGAAAAAGTCCCTTAAAACAGTATTATGGGTATACACAAGGTACTGCCAACTATACTCTTGAAGTTGCTAAACGAACTTTAAGGAGTCCAAAAGCAACACTGGCGGCAAAAAAAGCCGCAATTGAAGTCATAAACGCGCATAAAAAAGGTCGGTTGGTTATACAGAAAGTCCATACCAAACATCTACTTGGAAAAGCTGAACCAACGACTGTTCAAACCACTTATGGAAAACTAGCGGTTTCTTCGCCCTTAAAAATCGCTCATCAAACTGGATTAAAAGGTGGTTTAGCTGGTATTGGAATTGCCGGTGCTTTTGAGTTGCTAAGTCAATTGAATTCTGGTCAAAAAGTTAATTGGCAAAAAGTTGGGGGTATGGCAACACTTGGCGGGATAAGTGGTTATACGGGTACATTGACTGGCACACTTATCCAACGTTCATTGATGAATAGCCAATCTCTGTTATTATCAACACTAGTCGCCAGAAGGACAACAGCCACATTATTAGGCGGTGTCGGCGGTGGTATCGTTGGTGGAGTGGTTTTTTCGTATGGTGCCTATTTATTAGGCTATGGTGATTTCAAAACCGCCAATAGAAGCATGGTGTCTAGTATTGCATCATACAGTGCATGGGCTTTGGGCGGTGCTGCTTTGGGTGGTGGGACTGCCCTTGCATTTGCCACCAGTATCGCCGGCATGGTTGGAGCAACAGCGGGTACTGGTACAGCCATTGCCAGTCTATCCGGTGCAGCAGCGGCTAATGCGACGTTAGCTTGGCTCGGTGGTGGAACTCTCGTAGCCGGTGGTGGCGGAGTTGCAGCCGGGACAACCGTTTTAGCCGGTATCAGTGCCACCGGTGTAGGACTATTAGCTGTTGGCGTAGGAGCCGGCGTTATGTATTTATTTCACTTGAGCGATGAAAGCACTGAACGTGAACGAGTACAGCACTTATTAAGCAATGTACAAAGTCACTTGAATAAAGCGTTGTGAATTAGCAAGCGTAGGGTGGGTAGAGCTATGCTACACCCACCACAACTATGGCGCTGAAATTCATGCTTTACCTAGACAGTTAGAGGGCCCTCCCCTAGTATTAATGTCAGTTATACTTACAAAATCCATAAGTTGTACTGGTTCATTCCAGTTGATGGCCCACAAATCTTCGGTTTTAACCCACAAATGCTAAGGTTTATATAATTTATTGAAAAGTCAAACTGACGTTATTATAAATAGTGACACGAGCGATTTTTCTTCAACACAGAGACACGGAGTTACACGGAGTTTCACAGAGAATTCCTTTGGCTTTATGACTCTGTGAGACTCTGTGGCACTCTGTGAACTCCGTGTTGAAAAATAATGGCTTTTACTTCCGAATTGAGTAGTGCGCTTGCCTTTGGCAAGATATGGCTTGCGGCTACCGATAAACGGATATCAGGGGTAAAACATATTCTCTTCATACTGGATTGTTGTTATAGCGGCAGAGCACTATTTCGCCTGGTTGGAAATAAAAAAGTTTTCATTCTGACGGCTACCAATGCGGTTAAAAAAGCTGAGGCGCCGGTGGGTGCCAGTTATACGGCATTTACCGGTGAGTTTGTCTCTCTACTGAGCCATGGGATTAATAATGGCAGAGAGACACTGGCACTTGGGGAAATTTATGCACATTTGAAAACGCGATTGGTTGCTAACAACTTCCCTGAACCACAAGCCATTTATTCTCCCAGCATTGATACATTAGATATTGGTTATAACTTAATTGGTCAATCCGTTATTTCATTACCTAATAATCAACCTGAAATATCAACTTTGATGATCTTTTTACATCGTCTGATGAAATACCAATGTGTGATTTAGTAATAAGACTCCGTGAAATACTCGAAGAATTTCCACCGGAGGTTTTTAGGGTTTAACAACTATAGATAAGGAAAATTTTCTGATTATAACGGATTTTGTTGATAGGCTATCAACACGCCAACCCCGAAGGGGGAAAATAATAATTAACAATTAATGATTAATGGTTAATTATTATACTGTGAACGGGTGAAATTTAGACTTTTTTCTTCACAGGGCTGAAGGGAATAATGCACGAATTCCCGAAACATAAAAGTCCAAATCTAAGCCGTGTGCAGTATAATTGGGCTTCCCCGAAGGGGGAATTAACAATTAATCATTAATCATTAATCATTAATAATTATTTTCCCCGTAGGGGTTGAATGTGAAAATTATGAAAGTCATTGATTTATTTGCCGGTATCGGCGGCTTATCATTAGGTTTCCAAAATGCCGGCTTTGAAATTGTAGCGGCCATTGATAACTGGCAAGCGGCTATGGAAATCTACCAAGCGAATTTTAACCATGATGCGCTTTTAATGGACTTATCCCAAATTTCAGATTACCAGAAATTTAAGGATTATCATCCTGATCTCATTATGGGAGGGCCACCCTGTCAAGATTTTTCGAGTGCCGGTAAACGAGATGAAAGTCTGGGCCGTGCTGATTTAACCCTTTCATTCGCCAACATTATTGCACAAGTCAAACCAACGTGGTTTGTGATGGAAAATGTCGAACGGATTACTAAAAGTGTTACTTTACAAAAAGCCTTGAAAATATTTAAGGCGGCGGAATATGGCCTTTCTTATCAAATCTTAGATGCGAGTCGTTGTGGTGTACCTCAATTAAGGAAACGATTTTTTTTAGTGGGCTTGCTTGCGGCACCTGATAGTTTTTTAGATGATTATCTCAATCAATATTTAACCGAAAAACCGATGAGCATTTTTGATTATTTAGGTCATGATTTAGGCATTGAATACTATTATCGACATCCTTGGAGCTATAAAAGAAGAGCAATATTTAGTATTTATGAGCCTAGCCCAACCATTCGAGGCGTAAATAGACCCATTCCCAAAGGGTATAAAAAACACCTAGGCGATGCGGTGGATATTACTGAAAACGTCAGGCCATTAACTACGATTGAACGTAGTTATCTCCAAACCTTTCCAAAAGGATTTAAGTTGTTAAAAGGCACTAAAACCGAATTAGAACAAATGATAGGCAATGCCGTACCTGTTAAACTCGCTGAATACGTTGCTAATAAAATCAACGCGTTTGATGATAATCAGAAGATGAATCTGGGATGAAGATATCCGTTTTGAGGGCCATGTTTTCAAATTGATTGGGCAAGTTTTTGTTAATGCTTACAGTTTCTAAAACCGAGTGGTTTCTGTTGGGGGCCAGGTTGGCGACTTAATAAATCCGATTTAAAAAAATTCGGATTTCTCAGGGATTTCTCAGGGATTTCTCATGATTTCTCATGACGTGTACCTACTTACCTATCCAGAAAGGAGACAATACCATGTCAGCACAACCTCAAACGGCTTATATTACTCCAGAAGAATATTTAGCTTTAGAACGCAAAGCGGAGTACAAAAGTGAATACTTTGAGGGTGAAATTTTTGCGATGTCAGGCGCAAGCCCAAACCATAATCAAATCACAGCAAACGTTTTGGCTGAAATCCACGCTCAATTCAAAAAACGTCCTTGTCGGGTGTATGTTAACGACATGCGTGTTAAGGTAAGTCCAACAGGTTTATATACTTATCCTGATATTGTGGCACTTTGCGACAAACCTCGCTTTGATGATGCACATACGTTGCTCAATCCTACCGTACTCATTGAAGTACTTTCCGATAGTACTGCCAACTATGATCGAGGTGTCAAGTTTAAGCATTATCGTACCTTGGACTCCGTTAAAGAGTATCTTCTGGTTGCCCAAGATGAATATCACATTGAACACTATGTCAGACAGGCAAATAATCAATGGCTATTATCAGAAACCAGCGATTTGCAAGAAGTGATCGAGTTGCCTTCAATTAACTGTCGTTTAGCTTTAACTGATATTTACGACAAAATCGAAAACCGAGATAAATAGCGATTTGGGAGTCCAAAGCTTTAGCTTTGGCGGCTAGCCACTTAAGGCGAGACACCTTATTTTGTCTGTCATTCCGAGCGAACGCGAGGAATCTTGGGTTTTTAAGATTTCTCCGAAATGACAAAGTGTCGCGGCTTAGAAGAGTAGCCGCTTTGGCAAACATTAGTGTGATGTGGGCAATAAGACTCCGTGAAAGACTGAAAGAATTTCCACCCGATAAATTCAACGGATCAAAATATGAACTTTCCATTTTATACCGAGGAACCGCCAAAAAGTCCTCGCAAAACGCCAGTCGAGTTACCGCCGTCGCGCCAAAAGACGCAAACGCGCCCCGATGCCTATTTGCCCGATGCTGGGTTGGTTAAGGCGGTGAATGTCGCATTGTTATTGGGGCAACCGTTGTTATTAACTGGGGAGCCAGGTACCGGGAAAACCCAATTAGCTCCGCTTGAAACAGTGCAAAATTATTTACCAGATAGTTTTGAACACACTGAACCCCGTCGTTCGGTGGTGTTGATTGATGAAATTGATAAAGCTCCGAATGATATTCTGAACGAAGTGGAAAATATGTATTTTCGTATTCCTGAATTGGGCAATGTGAAAATCGAAGCTGCAGAAGTCTCCGGGTGTGGATAATCCTATTGCGGTTCATCCCTGTAGTGTGTTAGATACGCTGAGTAGTTTGGTGAAAATGGCGGAAGATCAAGAAACTGCCCTGCACATTGTTGAAACTAAAGTCTAGTACAACGGATGACGTGGATAAACGGATTGTCTCGTACAACGGATAGGCGTTCCGAAACGGATTGTCTAGTGCAAGATCGCTTCAGTCTCGATACCACCCCAACGCCAACGGCTAAAGCCGTTGTCTAAAAGCTAAAGTAGGCTAAAGCCTACTAATCATCTGTCTGGTAGTGCCCTTTAGGGTACAATAGTTCTTCAGACAACTGCTTTAGTTGAAACTAAAGTCTAGTACAACGGATGACGTGGATAAACGGATTGTCTAGTACAACGGATACGCGTTCCGAAACGGATTGTCTAGTGCAAGATCGCTCCCGTTTCGATACCGCCCCAACGCCAACGGCTAAAGCCGTTGTCTAAAAGCTAAAGTAGGCTAAAGCCTACTAATCATCTGTCTGGTAGTGCCCTTTAGGGTACTTGAGCTTTCAGACAACTGCTTTAGCTGTTGGCTGGAGATGGTATTAACTAGAACATCATGCGCCGGATGCACCAGTACTGACAGAATTACTCAAACAGGTACGGGATTTTCTAGGAGATGAAGGGTATTATTGGTTTAGTGCGTGTGCCGTTTATCCAGAATTACGTTGGCAATTAACGCTTTATTTAGGCGAACAATTGAAATCATTGACTGAGGAACGCCTGGCTAAATTAGCGCGTTTGCCTTGGTTTCGCTATGGGTATATGCCAGATTGGTTACGCGAGCAATTGATAAAAGATTTGTCTTTATCTCAAGAAGATAAAATACGCACTGTACTGTATAAACTCTTTTTAACTGCATTATCAAATAAACAAGCGCAGGATTTTAATTTTGAAATAGCGTTTAATGAAAAAGTAGTACGGTGGCTCTTGCTTAAATGGTTTAAGAGTGCTTCCAATAAGAGTTCTTTATGTGATCAGGTATTCCTAGCATTTATGGAAAACAGATTAGCTGTCAGAGTTCCAAAGAAATTGCAGATGTTTTTAGTTGAATATTCAAAAAAGTGGATACCTAACCTAAAAAAGGTAAATCCCTACACTAAACGTACTTTTGATATAGTTGTTTCGGCAGCACTTCTTATTTTTTTGAGCCCCATGTTATTAATATTCGCATTATTGATTCGTTTAGATTCCAAAGGCCCCGTACTTTTCTCTCAAGCTCGTATTGGCAAAGGGGGTCATAAATTTAGACTTTGGAAGTTTCGCTCTCTGTACATTGATGCTAAGGAAAGAATGGAGATGAGAAAGATAAATGAAAAGCCGGGTGAAGTGTTGTTTAACATGGAAAATGACCCCCGCATTACCCCGGTAGGCAAATTTATACGCAAATATTCTATTGATGAACTACCCCAGTTATGGAATGTATTGATTGGTGACATGTCTTTGGTAGGCCCACGTCCGCCATTACCAGACGAAGTGGCTCAGTACACGCCCGATCAACGTCAGCGTTTAAAAGTTACGCCAGGTATTACCTATACTTGGTCAATATCTGGTCGTTCATAAATTCCTGTTTCAAAGCAAGTTGAGATGGATTTATTAGGGCTGTTGCGAAATAAAAGAAGTCAATAATGTTCTTGCTGAATGACTATAATTCAGGTCTTTTTTAATTTAAAAATTGTCTGGGTTCAATATTTTTAGTTGTTGATTATTAACGGTAAAAATATAAAAATTCGCAAAAGTCGATTTCTTGACAAACAAAGATCGCTGGAAAAACGCCTTGTTTGGGTTAGCTTTTCTGAACGAACTTTACAAATTTAATTAAAAACTCAAGGATTTACGCTGGAAAAACGGCTTGTTTCGAGCCCGATTTTTTGCAAAAAATAAAGACTTGTGTGTGTCTAACGATGAGCGATCCAGCGTGGAAACGCAGTCCTCGTAGCGAAGCAAAGCGTGCTTACGATGAGCCAAACCATTTGCCTTGTTATAAATCCTATTTTTCCAACGATTTCTGTCAGATTTATAGTCTTTGAACCGACAATCCAACACCAGAAGCATAAACCATGAAAATAATGAGTTTAGATATTGAAGGTTTCCGTTCCCTGAAAAAGGTACATTGGGCCCCAAACCAGTTGAATGTTGTTATTGGGCCTAATGGTGCGGGTAAATCCAATTTACTCCGTTTTTTGGAATTGATGAGGATTTCTGCTCAAGCGGCTCTTGGCAAATATATTCAATCTTTAGGAGGCATGGAGCCACTCGTTTGGGATGGACAAGCTTCAAGTATTGTCGGCAAATTAAAAATGTCACCCCTTGATGACGAAAAACCGCCAGATTCGTTGAGTTATGAATTAGCGCTGGCTAGATTAGGTTATAGTAGTGCTTATCGAATTGGACAAGAAAGATTAATCAATGATAGCCTTATTGCAACCGATGAGAGGCCAATACCGTTGTTTTTAGAGAGAAATCCCGTCAAGAGTGCCGTATTCGCTGAACAAGAGAACGCGTTAAAAACCCTGGAAGAACCTATTTCTGAAGAAGAAAGCTTGCTTTCTCTGGCCGCCAGTCCTTTTACGGCGAATCGTTTAATGGCGCGTTTTCAACGTCAACTCGCTTCATGGATGGTTTACCATGATGTGTCCGTCGATAGAAATGCCCGTCTTCGTCAACCGGTTGTGACGCGAACCGAGAGGTTAGTTGATACCGATGGACAAAACCTGATTTCGGTTTTACATACCTTATATACAGAAGATCGTCAATTCAGGTATGACATCAACGCCGCGATGCGAGCGGCTTTTGGCAATGAATTTGAAGAATTAATGTTTCCACCAGCGGCAGATCAACGAACCCAGTTACGAGTTTTATGGAAATCACTGCAACGAGGGCAATCCGCAGCGGAACTGTCTGATGGCACATTACGGTTTTTATTCTTGCTTACCGTGTTAGCGGCCCCTGCCCCGCTCACGGCCATTGATGAACCTGAATTGGGTTTACATCCGGCGATGCTACCTATCGTTGCCGAGTATGCGGTAGCGGCGGCTGACACCGCACAAATTATCTTAACGACGCATTCTCCTCAATTTCTTGATGCCTTTACTGACACGCAACCAACCATAACCGTCGCCTTATCTGAACAAGGTGAAACGCGGTTAAAAAACTTAAATGGTGAAGCGTTAGCGTATTGGTTAGAAAAGTATTCTCTTGGCACTTTGTTTACTTCTGGGGAATTAGAGGATTTGGTATGAAATTCAAACTTTTTGTTGAGGGATATACCGAGCAAAAAGCTATCCCGGCATTTTTAAAACGCTGGTTAGATGCACAGCTTGAAAAACGTGTGGGTATTCAAGCCGTGCGATTTGAAGGGTGGCAAGAATTAGTCAAAGATACACCAATCAAAGCGAGGATGTACCTAGAAGGCCCTGATAAAAAAGATATTATTGGTGTGATTGCCTTACTTGATTTGTATGGACCTACATTCTATCCTAAAGATAAAACAACCGCACTGGAACGTTATCATTGGGCGAAAGAGGAACTGGAACGTCAAGTAGGGCATCCTAGATTTCGTCAATTTTTTGCGATTCATGAAGTTGAGGCCTGGTTACTTTCTGAGCCGAATTTGTTTATCCCAAAAATAAAAAAGGCTTTACCCAATAAACCGCCTGAAGAAGTCAACTTTAATGAACCACCCGCGAAGTTATTGGAGCGCTTATACAAACAACATACCAAACATCGCTATAAAAAAGTGACTTACGGCCGAGAGTTATTTAGTCAACTTGATCCTAATCAGGCTCGTTCAAAATGCCCAAGACTCAAAGTCATGTTAGATGAAATGTTAAAAATGGCAAGAAATCGGATGTCTTAAAGACCTCCGATTTCTAAAGTGTCCCACTTATCCGACAGACTTGGAGTTGTCAGACAGTTAGAGGGCCATCTCCTATTACTCGATGATCAAGTTTTTAATCTTCCAAGCCATAACTACAAGGATTGTATATAATAAGAGATTTATTATAAATTGAGCCTAAATTTTTAAGTAAGAAATCGAATCGATATGAGATGTCTCAATTATCTCACCTAAGTCTAAATTTAGACTCGAAAGAATGAATGGCGAGCAATCCGCTCCGAAATCCTTTTTTATAACAATCCTTGGGCGTTTGGGTAACGAGAAAACTTGATGATCGAGTATGATTAATATCAGTAGTTCGACTTACAAAACCCATAAGTTGTACTAGTTCATTCCAGTAGATGGCCCACAAATATTCGGGTTTAACGCATTAGTGGTAAGGGTTTAATCTTAAAAAACCAAACCTATAAGTTGTACTAGTACACGAAAGCGGAAATCTCCAGACCACTCCAGCCAACAGCTAAAGCAGTTGTCTGAAAGCTGAAGTACCCTAAAGGGCACTAGAATTCAGTCGGCTTTAGCCTTCTGTCACTTTTAGCCATGAGCCCCCGCTACTGGCGGATGGTCTGAGGATTTCCGCTCTCCAGCACTAGTTCATTCCAGTCGATGGCCCACAAATATTCGTATTCGGTTTTAACTTCTTTATCTCTTTCCACGGAATATTTCTTCTTTTAAAGATCGACTCAGCAAAGGCCGCTTTATCTTTCTGTTCAAGATTAGAAAAACAATAGTGTCTTGGCATGAGTGAAAAAAGTCGGGCGCATTCCCGTTTTCACGGTTAAGTAAGTACAACGAATTACGCGGATAAAGGAATTAAGTACAACGAATTACGCGGATAAAGGAATTAAGTACAACGAATTACGCGGATAAAGGAATTAAGTACAACGAATTACGCGGATAAACGAATTAAGGGTTGAACCTAAGCCAAATGTTAGTGGCTACGGTATTATTATACACTTAAAATATCCGTACATTCCCTTTTATCCGGTGCGATCAATTCATAATGCCCCAAGTCGGGGGTGAAAAAAAATCACTGCCCGGTGTGGTATTTTTGTCCCCACGCGACAATTTCTCCCAATGAGTGACTTATGCTAACATTTGAACGGGTAAAATGGAATCCAGTGGTATCTTCGTTAATCATTGTACTCGGTTTTACGGATTTGCAGGAGTGGTTTACATTTTTTCTTAAGATGGACATTCAAATAGCTTTGCTGATAGTGAACCTTGAAACCGAGGAGATTATGAAACTTCGTTACCGAGCGGAGCGAGATCAATGGACAAAATTACAAATGCAAAAGATAAGTTTTACCGACTGGTTGATTTCAGCAATACTTGAAGGATAAATATAATGAGTCAAACTATTCGTGCAACTGACCTCTCATTACATGATTTGGAAATCCAATTTGGTCTTCAACTGGCCGTTGATGATCAATTTTTTCCTGAGTGGCAAACTGAATTACCAGAAATAACAGATATCGATAAACAAGTCATGAATCAAGTGAAGGCGAGTTATTTCAACTTAGTTAAGTATCCTCCATTGCTTGAAGATACGGTTAAAATGGCAGTATTAGGCCCATTGTTAAATTTTGCGGATTTTTATTTGTATCCTCTTCATACGAAATCGGAATATTCTGTTAAAGTCTCCAATATGGACGGCGATGTGATTGTTGAAGGGAAAATCGATGTGTTGGTTTTGAAAGATAAATTTTGGGTCATGGTTATTGAATCAAAACCAGCCGCTTTTTCTATTGAAGCGGGATTGGCACAAATATTGGCTTACATGTTAGCCAATGAGAATCAAGACAAACCTTGCTTTGGTATGATAACAACCGGTGGTAGTTTTGTCTTTATCAAATTAGTCAAAGGCGAATCTCCACAATATGCTTTATCTAGGGTGTTTGAACTTCGGAATCCGGGCAATGAGTTATATACGGTTTTAGGTGTATTGAAACGGCTAGAGCAAGTGGCACTGAATGACTCATAACGAAAGCCTAGTGCTCAAAGCCCAAAGCCAGGGGCGTTGCCCCTGGCTATATTAATATCGCCCCGTTGGGGCTGACTTTAAAATCTCTATTAGCCCTGAAGGGGCGTATTATTAAAGCCTGGGGCAACGCCCCAGGAGCAACGCCCCAGGAGCAACGCCCGTACCAAAGGGGCAGACTTTAAAATCTCTATTAGCCCTGAAGGGGCGTATTATTAAAGCCTGGGGCAACGCCCCAGGTGCCAGAAAATCATGATGACAGAAAAATCATTCAGCGCCATCAGTTTGTTTGCCGGTGCTGGCGGTTGCTCCTTGGGCTTTAAAAAAGCCGGCTATGACATTCTCTATGCCATAGAACTAGAAGCCGCCGCCGTACAAACTTACCAAGCCAACTTTTCCGAGACGATTTGTCAGAAAGCCGATATACGAGATTTCGATTTCAAAAAACGGCTCAAACAGACGCACACCCAACCTGGCGAGCTAGATATATTAATCGGTGGGCCGCCATGTCAAGGATTTAGTGCCGCTGGCTTCAGGTTTTGGGATGATCCACGGAATGCCTTACTTAAAAATTATATCGACGCGTTAAAAATCTTACGTCCCAAATGGTTTCTGATGGAAAATGTGGAAGGATTATTGACCACGAAACGCGGACAATCTATTTATGAAGTGGCTAAAGCCTTTATTGAGTTAGGGTACTGGATACGAATTGATAAAATCTATGCTCATGAATATGGCATTGGGCAACGGAGGAAACGAGTTTTTATTATTGGCAATTGTCTCGGTTACGACTTTAGCCTCCCTAAACCTCTTATGCCAGTGCATGGTGCGATTTTTAGACATTCAAATATCACCCTTCGGCACGCCATTGCCTGTTTACCAAACGCCACCCAAGATAAAGACGCGAGATTAACATATAATGAAGAAGCCGCTGACAGCTATGAAGCGCAATTACGAAATCAAAAAGGCTGGGTATCTGATCATTACTATCCCAACCTAAATAGCTTACAACTTAAAAGGATACAGGCATTAAAACCTAAGCAATCCATGAAAGATTTACCGGCAGAACTCCAACATTCGTCCTTTGTGCGGCGTGCCAATCGACGTGTCAAAGACGGCATTCCAACTGATAAAAGAGGCGGCGCGCCTTCGGGGCTAAAAAGACTGTGTTTTGATGAACCGTGTTTAACTATCACCGGTGGTGCTACCAGCGAATTTATTCATCCGGTTCAAGATCGCCCACTCACCCTCCGAGAATGCGCGAGAATTCAAACCTTTCCGGACGGGTTTGAGTTTTATGGCAACGCGACTCAAAAAATCCAGCAAATTGCCAATGCGATTCCACCTTTACTCGCCCAATTATTGGCTGAACATATCAAAACAAATTATGGTTTTGATGCTTTTATTGTTAGAAAGCCTGGCAAATTGATTGGATTTACGCTGACTAAAGCCACCGCTATGAGTCCAGCACTTAACCAAACTCAAGCATTATTGGAACAGTTATCTTCTTCTCAAACCCTAAAGCAATTAAATTTGTTTAAGTAAAATCATGACAATAACGACAACCATCCGCCGACTACTCACACAATGTAAAATACACGGTTCTGGAGATGCACAAGTCATACTTTCTGATGCTGAAGTTTATCTGTTAATGTGTATTAGTGCTAATGATCTCGGATGGCCGCTTTCAGAATTGGGACTCTCCAACATTGAGAGACCTTTTCAGAACTATAGATTTTCAGAAAAATAATTTCAAAACAGCCAACGGCTAAAGCCGTTGTCTGAAAGCTCAAGTCCCCTAAAGGGGACTAATACCAATTCTGGATTGAAACACTTGTTATGGTGTCGGTGGATCGTGGCGCTTAATATGCTCCTAGCCATTTTCAAAACATGAAATTCAATTAAGAATTAGTATAAATTAATTATCTGAATGTTTATATTATCATATCAAATCCTCATGGAATGGTTTTCATCTTTAGAAATTCCTAACGCAACACCGGCTATTTTACTAAATGCTTTAACTGATGCTTGCAACTGGCATGATGATTATAGATTCTACATTCAAAATTTATCGGCCCTTCACCGTAGGCGTGTCAAATACCGGCGGATTTTAGCCACGCAACCGCTCGCCCATCAGGAACAAATTGCCCCCAGAAGTTTATTAGAATATGGCATTTGCGATACAGGCTTATTATCAAGTTGGATGGTTTGGAGAAAATGGATTTACGACATAGACAATCGTTCCGCCCAAGAAACCGGCTATCTATTTGAGCCAATCTTAGCCAGTTGTCTCGGTGGAACACCCATTAGCGCACCTCATTCTCCCGTCAAACGAGTGGATGACAATGGTAATGTCACCGATAGAGGGCGACAAGTTGACTGTTTTGTCGCTGATGAAAATGTGGCTTATGAGTTTAAATTGCGAGTGAGTATTGCCGCCAGTGGGCAAGGGCGTTTTTCTGAAGAGTTATCATTTCCAAGAGAATGCGCCACGGCTGGATTGACACCCATTCTGTTAGTATTAGACTCAACGCCCTCCTCTCGTTTATCCGAATTACAAAAGGCTTTCATAGCAGCGGGTGGCACCTTATACCAAGGTGAAGAAGCATGGGTTTATATGGAAAAAAAGGCAGGTGAAATCATGTCAATCTTTCTCACCAAATATATAAAGCCACCCATTGAAGCAATGGAATTGATAACTGATAATACGCCAGTCGATTTATTTCTGAGATGGTCAGATGATTGTGTTAGCATTCGTACTGACAAAAATAACTATGAAATTCATAGACTTTAGTAAGCGTCGGGTGGGTAGAACGACAGCGAAACCCACCAAAACGACTGACGAAAGGAACTCCAACAAATTCATTGAATTATCATCAGCATAAGTTGGCGTTCCTTAGTAACCCATAAGTTGTACTAGTTCATTCCAGTTGATGGCCCACAAATAAGGGTTATTAACCCACAAATGCTAAGGGTTTAATATAAAATTTTATTTTTTTTATTTTAATTCAATTAATTGTAATTTAAGAATTGATTAAGAGATGATTTATATAACTTATTGAAAAGTCGAACTTACGTTATTAGAAAGAGTGACACGAGCGATTTTTGCCAAACCGGCCGCGATGTTGTCCACTTTGCAAGCCGAAATGACAAGGACGGATATACAAGGCGAGGTTAAACAGCAAAGTCTTTTACACGCGGTTATCAATTCTATTTATAATACGCTGTCGTCTGACGAACAAGGTTTACTATTGTGCATAGCACCATTAAAGTTTTCTGTCAACAGAGAGACTTTAGCGGCATCTAGCCAGCGGCTACGGCAACATTTTTAACAACAAAACTTTTCTTCTAGACTAGTACGCTGTCAATTTGGTTTTGTCTGGTGCGTAAAACGCACATCAAACGCTCAACCGGCGCGTGTAACGCACCAGACCCGACAAAACAAGTTTGACAAGGTAGTAGGGACGAGGCCGGAAATAATAGACGTGAGAACAGATATTATCCCTATTAGAGATAATATCTGGGGTGATGAAAATTGGTTTCGCGGAGCGAAACTTTAGCCGCGAATTGTTAATTGTTAATTGTTAATTGTTAATTGTTAATGAAAAACTAATCAATAAGTGATTGTTTTTTATACGAGGAACAAAAACGGGATCAACTTTTGACTTAAAAAAGAACCTGATTTTCATCAGCCCAGATAATATCTGTTGCATTTATTTGCGTAAGTTATTGACTGCTACGTCCCCTAGAGGTGGTAAGAATGGCCCCTTCGAGTTGCTTTTTGCCGTGAAAAAATGATAAGCTACGCGCTCCCAAATAAGTAGGTACGCATAAATCAGTTTTAGTGACGGTTTGTAGTAGTCGCTTTAGCGACTCACAAGCCACTTGTTTTTTGTTTACCCACTTATTCATATCTAGTTATTAGCCAAAATCTCTCGCCAGATTTCCCGCTGTTGACAGTTTGCGACAAGTCGATGAGAGCAAGTTGGGCGTCAAAATAGACTTATTGCGGCCGGGCACTTATCGCGCCTTGGCAGAACGCCTCGCCAAGCGGCCAAAAGGCTATTACCAGATGATTCATTTTGATGTCCACGGTGCGTTGCTCACTCACGCGCAATTTTCTCCTGGTGTGGATGAAAAACGGCCAAACTTTTCAACATCAACAAGCCTTTTTATTTCTGGAAACCGGCCGAGATAATCAATCCGAGCCGGGTGTGACCTTGATTTTATGTGTGCGTAAAAGTCTACAAACTCGTACACTGATGGACTACAAGTCGGCCGTCACGCTGATCACAAGCACATTGGAACGTCATCACATTCATGACTATGGCGATGATATTCGTGCTTTACCTAGACAGTTAGAGGGCCATCCCCTATTATTAATGTCAGTTCGACTTACAAAACCCATAAGTTGTACTGGTTCATTCCAGTTGATGGCCCACAAATAAGGGTTATTAACCCACAAATGCTAAGGGTTTAATATAAAATTTTATTTTAATTCAATTAATTGTAATTTAAGAATTGATTAAGAGATGATTTATATAACAAGCAAGAAAAGTCGAACTCACGTTATTAGAAATAGTGACACGAGCGATTTTTGCCAAACCGGCCGCGATGTTGTCCACCTTGCAAGCCAAAATGACAAGGACGGATATACAAGGCGAGGTTAAACAGCAAAGTCTTTTACACGCGGTTATCAATTCTATTTATAATAATACGCGGTCGTCTGACGAACAAGGTTTACTATTGTGCTTAGCACGATTAAAGTTTTCTGTCAACAGAGAGACTTTAGCGGCGTATAGCCAGCGACTACGGCAACATGCCGTTTTAGCGCGTTTGCCTTTTGACAATTGTGAAAAATATCTTATAAAAAATGGCCGATTGGGGCTTATTACGCCTTTATTCCGATGTGCTTTTACAGTCTGCCTTTGCTGATTTTAATTTTTTGAAATGTCAATTGCCATTTTTAGCTGCAAACTAAAAACCGTACCGTTTACAAATCCAATTTGCGTCGTCACGATAGATAATGCGGAGCCGTTCTTATCACAGGCGCGTTATGGGCAAAACCCGAAGGCATTGCTCGTACCGCAGTCGCGCATTAAAGCCGTAAAAGTCGTGTGTATTTACCGAGTTTTTAGTGGCTCATTATGATGATTATTCGGCTTATGCCTGAACCGATTTTTAAGCAAATGAAGCTTTAAACAAGAGTATATAACAATGTCCAATATTCAAAGTCGCAGTTTTGCTGTCTTGATTATCCTGCTGATCTTCATCGGGGTAGTCACACGCTTGGAGCCTTTGCAAGACGAGCAGCGTATGCTAAAATCCGTCTCTGAAGATGGCTATTTAATGATGACGATTGCTAGAAACATGGCGATAGGCTCAGGTATGAGTACCGCCGACGGTACTATCCCGACTAATGGCACACAACCGTTGACGACTTTTTTCTGGGCGAGTGCGTATTGGCTAGAAGATGGCGATAAAGTTAAGAGCATTGTCTGGATTATCCTTATGCAATTTCTGTTTGCCACTGGGGCTGCGTTTTTGCTTTGGCGACTGGGCATACAAATTTTGCAACACCGCCCTAATAGTCACCAAATAGCGACTTTGGCGGCGGCGACTTGGTATGCCAGCCCCATAGCCGCTGGACATACTATGAATGGCTTGGAAACCGGACTGTATGGATTAGTCGTGTTATGGATCGCCATAATGCTGGTGGGCGCAAAACACTGGTCGTTACGCTATTCTGTGTTGTTAGGACTCTTGTTAGGAGTCACGTTTTGGATACGCAATGATGCAGCTTTTCTGATTTTGGCGGTTTGTTTGATGTATTTATTTATGGGTGGCAGTTGGCAGCGTCGTGAAATTTTTCAACGCTTTGTGCAAGTGAATGTGATGGGCATCACTACTGTCCTCGTGGCTTTACCTTGGTTAATTTATAACCACCTGAATTTTGGGCATATTATGCCGATAAGTGGTCAAGCACAATCCTTAACCGCCAGTTTTGGACAAAATTTGCTCGCATTACCGTCAGTGCTGGTGGAATATTTTCTCGTATTTTTACCCATTCCTAACAGCATACAAAACAAATTACCCATTGTCATAGTTTGCCTAGTATTTTTAGTCGGCATCGTCGTTATGCTGTCGCGCTTATGGTCACAGTTACAAAAAACGGAAGAACGCCGCTTATTTGTTCTAGTAAGCTTATACTTGCTGGGATTTATGGGTTTTTATGGCTTATATTTTGGTGCCAGCTACTTTATCGCACGTTATTTTTTTCCGCTTTCACCCTTTTTGGCGTTGTTATGGGCTGCCGTGGTGGTGTGGGCATGGCAGCGTGTGCCGTGGCAACAAGTGCGCTATGGGTTTGCGGTACTATTTCTCATGGTCATGATTGGACTGTCTGTGCGTAGTTATCTCAAGGGCAATCAACATCCGCATTTTCAGGTTGTTGAGTGGGTACAACAGCACGTTGCAAAGGACGTTTGGGTAGGTGCCATACAAACCGGCACACTGGGCTATTTTCATGATCGCACCATCAATTTAGATGGTAAAGTCAATCCTGAAGCACTTGAAGCACGTAATAAAGACAAAAACGGCGTAATCCCTTATGTTATCGAAGGACAGATTGATTATCTTGCCGATTGGGTGGGGATTGCGGGTTGGATGGATAAACACCCTCTACTCAGACAACATTTTGAAGTGATAGTGGAAGACTCTCGGCGCAATTTAGCGGTGTTAAAACGTCGTGCCGACTAAATCACACAATTTAAAGAGGGATTATTTTGGACAATACTTTCGATATTATTGTGGTTGGTAGCAGTTTTGCAGGCTCGTTTTTTCTACACGGCTATCTTCCCAAAGCTAGGAAAGATGCGCGTATCCTGGTATTGGAACGGGGATCAAAGGACTCAGGCCTGCAGCAGTGGGCATCAGAGAAAACTTTTATTAACCGTACACCTGAAAAGCCTTGGGCTTATGTTATCGGTTTTGGTGGAGGCTCGAATGCGTGGTGGGCTTGTACGCCACGGATGATGCCTAACGATTTTAAACTTAAGTCAACCTACGGCGTGGGTGTTGATTGGCCGCTGACTTATGAAGAATTGGAACCTTATTATACTGAAGCCGAAAAAGTGATGGCCGTGTCTGGCCCTGATAATTCACCTTATCCTCGTAGCCAGCCCTATCCTCAACCGCCACACCGCTTTAGTGATCCTGATCGCTTGTTGAAGGCCGCTTATCCAAACCAGCATTTTCCGCAAGCGACTGCCCGCACTCGTGTGGCGACTGCCAATCGTCCTCCGTGTTGTGGTAGCGCGGTGTGTAGTGCGTGTCCTATTGGCGCAAAATTTACCACCATAAATGAAATGTCTCATCTGTATAAGGACCCGCGTGTGACTTTGCTTTTGGAGGCACAAGCCTTGGCAGTGGAAACGGCGGCGGGACAAGCTAAAGGGGTAAGATATTTAAAAGATGGGGTCGAGCAGATTGCCAAGGCTGATTTGGTGGTGTTGGGTGCGAATGCCATCTTTAATCCTTACTTACTGCAACGATCCAGTTTGGATCATCCATTACTCGGAAAACGTTTAAGTGAACAATTTAGTATGGGAGTCAAGATATACTTAGATGGGGTAGATAATTTTCAAGGCAGTACCAGTATTAATGCGAACGGTTATATGTTGTATGATGGCCCACATCGTTCACAGTATGCGGCATGCATGATTGAAGTACAGAATGTACCCTTTGTGCGTGTGGATAAGGGCCGCTGGCGTCAGGTTTGTTATATGAAATTTATTTTTGAAGATTTGCCAAATGAAAAAAATTACGTCACCGTGAGTGCAACAAATCCCAATTTACCTGAAACAGTACATAAAGGCTTCTCTGCATACACACAAAGAGGTATGGATACATTACCTGATGTCTTACCTAAAATATTGGCACCACTCCCGATAGACAGATTAGATATCTCTGGACCGAGTCACGGTGAAGCGCACATTTTGGGTACCACCGTAATGGGTAACGATTCGGCCACAGCCATTGTCGATAAACACATGATTCATCATCAAGTTCGCAATTTAATGGTGCTGGGTGGCAGTGTCTTTCCCAGCAGTGCCCCGGCTAACCCTACTTTGACCCTATCCGCCTTGACATTGTGGGCGGTAGATCGCCTTTAATTATTACTTGAAAAAGGTATTGAATGATGAAACGTAAAATGAGTCGCCGAGCGTTTATCATTAGCTCGACTGTTGGGATTTTTGCAGTTGCCACTGGCGTATGGAGCGTCAAAAGTGGTTACTTGAACACCCATGATCGTATGACAAAGACAATCTTTGCCGTTTTTGAAAAGCGGCTGTCCTATTTAAAATGGGACAAAGCCCAAGTCATGAGCTTTATAAAAGATTTTCTCACCCATACAAGGAACAAAGGATACTTAAAAAAAATCCAACGCTTGAGCTTTTTTTATCCACTCTACGCGCACACCAACTGGCTGGAAAGAACATCGTTTGCTGGTAAAATACGCAGTTTTGAAGAGCGGATTGTCACCAAATTCTTATTTTCCACGAATTTTTTCCGTGAAGGGGCCGATGAAACCAAGCAGGTGAAGTATTTATCCTATTATGATCCCTACAAAATGCCTTGCCAAAATCCGTTTGCACAATGGCAGTAAGGGCTTTGCTGTTGAATTACCCGCATTTTCCCTTTAGCAATAGGATATTAGGGGGGATTTGTTGGTCTATTCACGCTTCCATATGAACATCCAAAAATAGTCATTTCAGGTAGTCCTAAATAGGTAGTGATGACAATATCACTACTTTAATCTCACGAATTAATTTTCGGGGACTACCCTATTTCAAAGGACGAATTATTATACAGGATTGAAATTTAATCAGACTTGAAAAAGGTCAGTTATAAATTATGTTTAATATTAAAAGCCGCAGTTTTTTGTTACTGATTGCCCTGCTAGTCATCATCGGGGCTGTGGTACATCTATTACCTTTGTCGTCACAAGAACGCATGATCAATTCTATCTCTGATGATGG
>Ga0190315_1000177_pt1 | contig 39711 bp, 24 predicted proteins | sample 48701101_MG_FD_161673 | JGI IMG/M metagenome (GOLD analysis project Ga0190315, IMG submission 161673) | Hydrothermal vent sediment bacterial communities from Southern Trench, Guaymas Basin, Mexico - 4870-11-0-1_MG | ecosystem: Environmental > Aquatic > Marine > Hydrothermal vents > Sediment ...
TCGCCTGGGGATCAATCCCCAGGCTAAAAGCTAAAGTCTGCTAAAGCAGACTACCCCCTAGCGTGATTAGTGCTCTGAGACATACAGCCGCTCTAAACTGTTCGTGACAAGAAAAGCTCAATTTATGACGGTGCTTAGTATAATGGCTTTGATATATAAGTACCTGTGCCGGTATTTTAATTTAATCGGATAATTAATGAAAAATCCGGGAATAGATGTCCAAGATAAATCTTGGACTCCTTGTTTAAGTGGCCCGCGTCACACGCACTACTTCTTCCGGTGTCGTCGCACCTTGGTAAAGTTTGCTCAGGGCATCTTGCCGTAGTGTCCGCATTCCTCCTTTAATGGCTTTGTTGCGAATCTGGTTGGCATCTCCGCCACCGCCGATGACATGGCGAACGTCGTCAGAGATAAGGAGTAATTCATATAAGCCTACACGTCCCCGATAACCGGTGTTGGCGCAATGATCACAACCTACGCCACGCATGAGTTCAGAAAATTGCATCAAGTCAATGCCCAATAACTCCGCTTCGTCGCCGGTAAGCATATCTTGCACGGCGCAGTTCAGACAAGTTTTACGGACTAAACGTTGCGCCATCACTGCTATGACACTGGAACTGATAAGATAAGTGTCTATTCCCATGTCTTGTAAACGGGTGATAGCACCGGCCGCGTCGTTGGTGTGCAAGGTGGAAAAAACCAAGTGGCCTGTGAGGGCCGATTCAATGGCAACTTCTGCCGTTTCACGGTCACGAATTTCTCCTATCATGATGATATCAGGGTCTTGTCGCACAATAGAACGCAAGCCGGCCGCAAAGTCTAAGCCTATTTTTGAATTGACATGAATTTGAGTGATACCTTCTAGTTGATATTCTACGGGATCCTCAACTGTGATAGTTTTTTGTTTTCCTGTGTTAATTTTTGCTAGCGTGGCGTACAACGTTGTGGTTTTGCCGCTACCGGTAGGCCCGGTAACGAGTACAATGCCGTGTGGTTGTTGGATAATTTTAGAGTAGGGTTTAAGAACGTCGGGCGGCATGCCGAGTTGTTCTAAATCCACATGCACATCGCTACGATCCAATATACGCAATACAATGGATTCGCCATGCACGCCCGGCAAAGTCGATACACGCATGTCTAAGGCGCGATCACCCATTTGATATTGAATGCGCCCATCTTGTGGCAAACGCTTTTCGCCAATATCCAAACGCGCCATTAATTTGACGCGAGAAGACACCGCTGCAATCACAGAGGCGGGCAAATGTTCAAGATTGACCATCACGCCGTCCACTCGACAACGTACTTTTAAAGATTTTTCCTCTGGCTCAAAGTGAATATCACTGGCGCTTAAGTCTAAGGCTCGCTCCATTAGGTGATTAACCATACGAATAACAGGTGCATCAGAGGCTAAATCTTTGAGATATTCATTATCTAATTGGTCAATACCGCCGGCTTCGCCAGCCCCTTCCAATTCTGGCGACAATTCAGCACGCCAATGTTTTATCAAGCGAGCGATTTGATCTTTCGGCGCCTTTTCAAAGCTGAGGTTTGAGCCTAACATAAAGCGGATTTTGGCTCGATCTTCGAGCTCAGGTAGCACTGTGAACATTAAACGAGGATCACTCGGAAAGCCTTCGACTGGTGCGATGCCTTTTTTAGATAATAATTGGGTAAAAAGCGGTAAGTTGAGAGCGTTCATATCAGTTATCAGTTATCAGTTATCAGTTATCAGTTAAGTGCATAGCGCTTTATAATAATTAATTATTAATTATTAATTGTTAATTGTTAACGTGAGTTCTACTTTAAATATCAATGAGTTATAAATTTAGGGTTTATATCAATTATTTATTGATAATGACTGAGTTATCAATCAGTATAAAAACAAAACCCATAAGTTGTACTGGTTCATTCCAGTTGATGGCCCACAAATCGACTGTTTTAACCTTATAATTGCTAAGGGTATCCCATTTAAATAAGATTTCTCCTTAAGTCGAAATTAAAGTAGTACAACGGATACTCGAAATAAACGGATAAAAAAAAGTCAAAAAATCATAAGGTAACAAAAATTCTGAATTTCCCCAATCCGTTTCGGAAAGCGTATCCGTTGTACTTGGATAGCGACACGATATGGCATTGCCGCAAGGGCTGGGTTGAAACTGCCGAGCGAGGCGGGATCAAGTCCCGTTTTTAGCCGTGCTAAGCAGAATTTGTCCAAGCACTTGTCAGGAAATGGGTCAAGGTGAGTTTCCCTTTTCCCTTTCCCGTTACCAAATCACTCTTCTTTTTCCAGCGGCGGCACACGGCTAAAGCCGATAATTTTAATGGTACCCGTTAACTTACCTCGGCGACTGCGTATATTTAAACTGGCTATTGCCAGATTGACTTGTGCGTCGTCCACCGCCTTTAAAAAGTTCATAAGGGTTTTCGATTTGGCATCAAACTGCATAGATTGAATCACTAGCACCCATTCGCCCGTACTTAACGAAGTATCTGGCGGATCCAGTGATTTAAACAGGATGCCGGTATTTTGGGCCAGTTGTCTTACCAAGCCTTGCATCTTGGCTCCTATTAAGTCGCGGTTATCGCCCAGTAATAAGCCGGCCTTAATTTTGTCGCGCTCAAGCTTGGCTTGCTGATTCTCTTGTTCCCAATATTCGGCTTTTTTACCAAGTTTCTTGTAACGTTCAATGTCTTGGTGCAATTTTTCAAGGGATTGCCGATAATTGGTGTAAAATTCATACGCCTTCGGCCCCACTTGAAACGGTAATATTATGCCAAGAAATATCACTAGCGCGAAGCGTAAAAGTCGTTTTTCTTTAGTTGTCACTTATCAGTTATCAGTTATCAGTTATTAGTTATTAGTTAGGGGATGCAAATTATACTCCACACGCCAAAGACGACAGGGCGCATTCCCGTTTTCACGGTTAAGTACAACGAATTACGCGGATTAACGAATTAATTTAGTACAACGAATTGCGCGGATTAACGAATTAATTTAGTACAACGAATTGCGCGGATTAACGAATTAATTTAGTACAACGAATTGCGCGGATTAACGAATTTAGTACAACGAAACGCAGTGAAGGAACGCCTATATTGCTACTAGACGAATTAAGTACTCAATAGAAAAATCGACTTTTATCAATCCTTATCGATAATCTAATCGTTATCGTTATTAACAAAGTACCCGGAAAATGGGAATGCGCCCCCCGACGACTACTGCAAACCTGTCCATTAAAATGAATCACAGATTAGAACTCCCAGAAGAACGCTTAGAAGCTGAGGTTAAATCCATTTGCAAACGCTATAAAATAGCGCCGGAGACGGTACGTGATATTTTAGAGCAAAATTTCTCCAAACAGCCTCAATTAGTCCAAAAAATTTTAGAACGTCATAACCATGAGGATGTCACACGTTTTAAAGAGTACAAGCAAGTTATTAAGGAGACTAAAAAACAAGTTTACTATTCTCTGCGGCAATACCATCAAGACCAAAATCAAGAAAAACAACTTTCAACGCAATTAAAAGAACTCCTGAAAACTCAAGCGTCCTCTGAACAAATTAATCAAGCGGTGACAGAATTATTATTAACTCATGTTTCTACACAGGAGCGCGTTGAATATTATCAAGCGTTTTATGAACAGTTGTTTAGTCTAATTGAACCACCGACGGCAGTCATTGATATCGGCTGTGGCTTGCACCCGTTGTCTTATCCATTCAATAACACAAAAAAACCTATTAGTTATGTCGCCATTGATAAAGATAATACTGCCATAGAATATTTAAAAACTTTCTCATCCCACAAACAGCCAGAATGGCTTATGCCGATTTGTGCTGATATTGCTCAACTGGAATGGTTGAGTTATTTGAACGCTGAAGCTAAAGCGTGGGATTTAGCATTTATGCTTAAATTAATCCCGGTGGTGCATAGGCAAAATAAAGCACTGCTTGCTAAGCTGGCTGAAGTGCCGGCTCGACAGATTTTAGTGACGGCTAGTACAGAAGCTATGACGCGCAAAGAAAATATTATGCGGCGAGAAGACAAAGTGTTACGGGAATTTATAAGAGTTGCTAATAAAAAAATTAGGGGTCATTTTAGAATAGCCAATGAATTTGGGTACTTACTTGAAAATTAAGCGCTCGTTATGAAAAATACTTAAACAAAATCCGTTGTACTATCAGTATATTTACCCTGAAGGGGTAAAATGTGAATAGCCACAGGTGAAACCTGTGGTAATTGATAAGCCCCAACCCCGAAGGGGTTGAATTATACTGATAGTACAACGGATACGCGAAATAAACGGATTTTTTAAGTTTAATATTTGAGTTTAAAATCATAAAGCTTGCTAATTCAATAGTTATCCCATTTTCACATTTTTCAAGTACGTTCCGTATAACAATGAAAAATGAACAATAGATATTCAGATAATTAATTTAGTCCCTTTAGGGGACGAAAGCTTTCAGACAAACGCAGTAACGAGCGGAGCGAGATAACTGCTTTAGCTGTTGGCTGCCAAAAAAATCCGTTTATTTCGCGTATCCGTTGTACTAAGTACAGAAGCACATATTATCAGGTATTTTGCCGGAATCAAAAGGGGCTTTGCACGTGGGATTGTAAGGGCAACCACAAGGGATTGCCCCTACGAACCGTCGTGTCATGTAGGGGCAATCCTTTATGGTTGCCCCTTCTTTATGGTTGCCCCTTCTTTATGGTTGCCCCTTCGATATTGGCGTATCGATAAATACCAGAAAATTTATGCTTCAGTACTTATCAGTATATTTACCCCGAAGGGGTAAAATGTGAATAGCTTTAGTGGAACCTGAAAAAATCCGTTTAATCCCCAAATCCGTTGTACTTTCAGTATCAAAGACGTGCCAACCCCGAAGGAGTTGAATTATTCATTTTTCAGGTTTCACTAAATCGCACGAATTTTGGTTGCTTGTGCTTCTAGTTGTTGCAAGGTGGCGCTCATTTCGGCAACTCGTTGCCGTTCTTTTTCCACAATTTGTTGTGGGGCACGTTCGGTGAATTTCGGATTATCTAGTTTGGCGGTACATTTGGCGAGTTCTTTTTGCAGCTTGTCCATTTCTTTATTAAGCCGCGTCAGTTCAGCCTCTTTGTCGATTAATCCTGCCAGTGGTATTAATATTCGCATGTCTCCTACTAAGGCGATAGCCGATTCAGGTGGATTCGCGTTAGCGTTTAGCCATGTCACAGTGTCCAAGCGAGCAAGGCTTGTGATGAGGCTGTTATGTTGCTGCCATTTTTCTTTATCGTCGGCTGTGCCATTTTGTAGTAAGATTGGTAACGCTTTACTGGGGGCAATGTCCATTTCGGCCCGAATCCGTCGCACACCTAAAACACATTGTTTTACCCAGTTAATTTCTTGGAGGGCTTGAGTGTCGATTTTATCTGCTTGTGGTTGCGGATAGGGCTGATGCATAATCGTGTCACCGCTTTTTTGACGGGGCGATTTCGCTAACGGTGCGACTCGTTGCCACAATTCTTCTGTAATAAAGGGCATGATGGGATGTAATAGTCGTAATAGCGTTTCCAGAACACGCACCAAGGTGCGTTGTGTGCCACGCTGGGCTGCTTCGCTGGCATTGTCAGATTGCAGCACCGGCTTGGAAAGTTCTAAATACCAGTCACAGTATTCATGCCATACAAATTCATATAAGGTGTTAGCCAGCAAATCAAAACGATAGGTTTGGAGGTGTTGATGGACTTGTTCTTCAATTTGTTGCAAAAGTGAAATAATCCACCTGTCGGCTAGGGATAATTCCACTTCATCAAAATCCTCGCCTGTCGGCGGAATTTGGTTCATTAACACATAGCGCGTGGCATTCCATAATTTATTGCAAAAGTTGCGATAACCTTCTATCCGCCCTAAATCAAAACGAATATCGCGCCCGGTTGAAGCTAACGCGGTAAAGGTAAAACGCAACGCATCAGTGCCAAAGGCTGAAATGCCTTGGGGAAACTGCTTACGGGTGGCTTTTTCAATCAATGCGGCCTTTTCAGGTTGCATTAGCCCTTTCGTCTGTTTAGCCACTAAGGGTTCTAATTCCACGCCGTTTATCAAATCAAGTGGATCTAGCACATTGCCCTTGGCTTTCGACATTTTTTGCCCTTCGGCATCCCGAATGAGGCCGTGAATATAGATTTCATGGAACGGCACTTCTCCCATAAATTTGAGGCCCATCATAATCATTCGGGCAATCCAAAAGAAAATGATGTCAAATCCGGTGATGAGGACACTGGTAGGGTAAAAGGTTTTGAGGCGCTCGGTTTTTTCCGGCCATCCTAAGGTGGAAAACGGCCATAAGGCCGAGGAAAACCAGGTATCTAGCACATCTGAGTCTTGTTCCAAGTTGAGTGTCTCAGGAATTTTGTACTTGTCGCGCACCTGCGCTTCAGAGTAGCCGACATAGATTTGTCCGTTGTCGTCATACCAAGCTGGAATGCGATGCCCCCACCATATTTGGCGACTGATACACCAGTCCTGAATATTATGCATCCAGTCAAAATAGGTTTTTTTCCAGTTATCGGGGATAAATTTAATCCGCCCGTCTTCAACCGCTTTAATTGCTTCCTCTGCCAACGGCCCCACTTTGACAAACCATTGATCAGTCAAAAACGGTTCAATTACCGCATGACTGCGATCACCTCGCGGTACCATTAATTTATGGGGTTTGACATCGACTAGCAGCCCGGCTTTTTCTAAATCGGCTACGATTTGTTTACGCGCAACAAAACGATCCAGGCCTTGGTAGGCCGTGGGCGCGTTTTCGTTGAGTTTGGCATCAACCGTGAATAGATTAATGATGGGCAAGTTATGGCGTTGCCCAACGGCATAGTCGTTGAAGTCATGGGCTGGCGTGATTTTCACGCAACCAGAGCCAAATTCGGGATCGACATATTCATCTGCAATCACCGGAAGAGTGCGCTCCGTTAGCGGCAATTTGACGGTTTTACCAATAAGCTGTTGATAACGCTCATCTTTTGGATGCACGGCCACGGCCGTGTCACCAAGCATGGTTTCGGGGCGCGTCGTCGCAACAATAACAGCGCCGTCACCTTCGGCAAATGGATAACGCAAATGCCACAGAAAGCCGTTTTCTTCTTGAGATTGCACTTCTAAGTCAGAGACGGCCGTGTGCAAAACGGGATCCCAGTTGACTAGGCGTTTGCCGCGATAAATCAGGCCTTCGTCATATAGGCGCACAAATACTTCGCGCACCGCATTTGAGAGGCCTTCGTCCATTGTAAACCGTTCATGCGCCCAATCCAGTGAGGCGCCCATGCGCCGTAGTTGTCGCGTGATATGTCCGCCGGAGTGGGCTTTCCATTCCCAGACTTTATTTACAAAGGCTTCACGGCCTAAATCATGCCGCGTTTTGCCCTCCTGCGCCAATTGCCGTTCGACGACCATTTGTGTTGCAATCCCGGCATGATCGGTACCGGCTTGCCACAACGTCGGCACACCCATCATCCGATGATAACGAGTCAACAGATCCATGAGCGTATCTTGGAAGGCGTGCCCCATGTGTAGTGTGCCGGTGACATTGGGCGGTGGAATCATAATGCAATAAGAAGTGCCCGTGCCTTTGGGCGCAAAATAGCCTTTGTCTTCCCAAGTTTTGTACCAATGTTGTTCGATGGCGTGGGGAGTATATGTTTTTTCCATATTGACTAATATTATGTGATGGGGAGTTGAAGAGCGTGGATTAACGAATTACACCTGCAGAGTACAACGAATTGCGCGGATTAACGAATTACACGCACCTGAGTACAACTAATTGCGCGGATAAACGAATTACACGCACCAGAGTACAACGAATTGCGCGGATAATCGAATTACACACACCTGAGTACAACGAATTGCGCGGATTAACGAATTACACGCACTAGAGTATAACTAATTGCGCGGATTAACGAATTTATTTAAGTACTGCTTAAAATGGCCGCTTTGGCTTGAGGTTTTTTCTTGAGTCATGTTTGTCATGGTGCAGCTAGAACCTACCAAGTCTTAAAGGCCGCTATTGTCGGTGAGTTGTGCCAGTCGCGTGTTGGTTAAGTCGGTTACTTTTGGATTGGGATTGGCCGATTTTAGGGCCTTCAGTGTCTGCGATGACTGTTGGGTGTTGGGAGAGTATTGGGCCTTCAGGAACTCTAGCGCCGCCTAACGGCCGGGTTGAGAGGTGGCCGTTTCGCCTAGTTGATATACACACTTAAGAGTTGACACAGAGGAACGACGGCGTTTTTTTATTAATTCAAATAGTTATTTAATTATTTTTGTTTCTCAAACAGTTAAATTTGTTCCGTTGCTGAGTTTTTCAAGTAGGCCATCCAGAAAAACGAGTTAATCAATTCGATAGACTGGCCCACAATTAGTACAACGGATACGCGAAATAAACGGATTAATCAATTCGACAAATTGGCCCACTTTTAAGATACCTAAGATATCCATCAATTAGTACTTAGGAGAAGCGTTCCGAAACGGCTAGTAAATTATAACAACGAAAACGGGCTTAACCAGATGTTAACCTCCTTCCGTTTGGGCTTAGAAGAAGGCCTTCCTAAAAAAACGAGTTAATCAATTCGAGAGACTGGCCCACAATTAGTACTTAGGAGAAGCGTTCCGAAACGGATTAATCAATTCTATAAATTGGCCCACTTTTAAGATACCTAAGATATCCATCAATTAGTACTTAGGAGAAGCGTTCCGAAACGGATAATAAATCATGACAACGAAAACGGGCTTAACCAGATGTCAGCGTCTTTCCGTTTGGGCTTAGAAGTGGGCCATCCTAAAAAACTTGTTAATCATTTCGACAGACTGGCCCACTTTTAAGAAACCTAAGAAATTCTACTCTAATTCAAAAACTTGTTGCGTGAGGCGATAAATCGCCTACTACAAACTATAACCTAAACGGTTTTAGGCGATAAATCGCTTGCTACAAACTGAACTATTAACGGTTTTAGGCGATAAATCGCCTACTACAAACTACAAACGGGGAGTCCTGATTAGCGATAGGCTCGCAAATAGTTCCATTCAAACAAGCGTTTAGCCCAATTGAATACTCTCAATTTAGGCATTAACATTGTCCGTTTCGGGTTACGATAGACCAACATTCCTTTGTTGAGCGTGTCAACAATACAGATCAATTCGGTTTTGAATCCATGCTCGGCTGGGTATCCTTTTTGGTAGGCGAACAAATTTTTGGCGGCCGTTTCGGCTTGTAAATCTGCCATGTGCGCTTGTTTTGGCATCCATTCTGGGCCGGGAAGACTTCCGCCGTCGCCAACCACGTAAATTCCTTTAAAGCCGGGAACGCGACATTGGGCATCGCCTTTGATAAATCCGCCTTCTGAGAGCGGTAGGCCGCTTTTTACCGCCCAAGCCTGCCCCGTCATGCCCGGCATAAACATGGTCAGATCGGTTTGTATATCGCCGCCTTCTGTATGCACCCTGTTTTCGCTAAAGCCTTTCATTTTGTGGCCTAAATGAGTGCGAATGTTGTATTTTTGCATCTCATTGAGCAGTGCTTTGACAGCACCGGCGCCTAAACGTTTGCCCGGTTCTGGGGCCGGACTGAAAAAGACTAATTCAAACTTGTCACGGCGTTTTTGCTTGCGTAACAAGGTGTCGATGCCGAATAGAAACTCAAAAATAGGCCCACCGCGCATAGCAATCGGTTCTTTGGGATTGCTGCCAAAGCCAAACGCCAGTGTGCCTCCGTCAAGGGCCGCTAGGCGATCACTGTAGGCTTTTACCGGGGCGTAGCCTTCACAGGGAACGCAAATCTGATCTATGCCCGGCAATTTTCTGATAAAGCGTCCACCTGAGGCGATAATCAGATTATCAAAAGCTACCGTGCCGTTGTCGGTTTGCACTTGCTGTGCATTTGGAACCAAACCAATGACTGTGCCTTGGTGATGTTTGACATCGTGGCGTTTAAAGAAGTTGTCTAGTGGAATGGTTAAATCTTCTTCGGTGCGTTGCCCCGCCGGCACCCAAATGAGGCTTGAGTAATAAAACAGCACCGGGCGCGGTGAGATTAATGTGATTGGATCACGACAACCTTGTTTGCGTAGTGTTCTAACCGCTGTCAGGCCGCCAAAGCCGGAACCAATGATGACAATTTTTGGCATTTTCATTCCTCTTGTTTATTAGCCAAGGTTTAGTTTAGGATTTTATCTAATTACAAGGATTGTTTATTTAGTGTTAAAGGATTTTCTTTTCAAGGAAAATTTAGCAAACTTCGTTCTGAGCGAAGCGAGTTCATATGAGAGATACTGTCTTCATGATAGTTCTTTCATCTTAAAAATCAAGGTGGGAATGGGGATGGGGAATGATAATTTTGAGGTTAGTCGCTCTGTGGTGAGGCGATAAATCGCCTACTACAAACACTACAAACGGGTAGGCGACTTATAAATAATCTCTTCATTTTTCATTAGTCTATCCCAACGGCCCCAATTTCATTTTAATGATTTTGTGAGTATAGGGGTGTGACAAGATTTTAACGACTTCTTTGGTACTGGGTGTGAATTGAAAAACGCTCAAGGTGGCTAACAATAACAAAACCGTTGAGAGTTTGTGGCGGGCACTGGCAAGTTTTAAGGCGCTGCCAAAGGATTTTTTCAATCTCTTATTTGCTACATCGACGCTATAAATCTCATCTAACAGTAAATGCGCGAGATAGCCTGTCGTTACAAATGCGCCAGCAAACCAAGCCACAAATTCACGCATTCCAAAAATGTGATAAAGGGTTGCGGTGCTGATAAAACCAAACAAGAGCGCCGCTAGAATCGAATGAAAATTGCCGCGATGGTTGGTGAATTTGGCAAAGAGTTTAGGCAAGCCATAGTGGGCACCGAGAAAAATCGCTACCCATAATGGTGCTAATTCAAGCCAAGAAAATCGCTTGATAAGCGTTGCGACAATTAGGGAGGCCAAAAATACGCCTAAGCTGGGGAACAAAAGTCGGGTGGGAATAGATTTGGGGGCATCTACATCGGGTAGAATACCGCCCAAGGTGCCCAGTAGCGCGTACAAACACGCGGCTTTAATGGTTGCAAGCTCGGTGACGATAACGCCAATGGCTAGGACACCGCTAACGGAAGCGGCGACGGTGAGATGGGTGTTGAAATTAGCCACGATAGGTATACTAATGAATAATGAATAATGAAAAATGATTAAATTAATGATAAGTGTATATAGTTCCTAAATCTATAGAAGAATATTCTAAATATAGAATTTTATTCATAGACATGGAACTAACAGTGGGCGACTTGAATGAGTCGCAGAAGTTAGATAGGCCATCACACCTGCTAATGTTATTCCAGTTGGTAGCTCTGTGGTCTAGCATTAAGGGTAGCGGAAACGTGAAAGTGTGCTAGACGTAAAAAACCTATTTAACAACCACAAGGAGTACTCAACTCTCACTAACAGGAGGTCCTAAAGACATGATGTTAGTTTATGTCACTAATAAAAATGGTAATCCATTAATGCCTTGTAAACCCGCAAAGGCTAGGAAACTGTTGCGTGATGGCAAAGCTATCGTTATTAATCGTTGTCCATTTACAATCCAATTACAGTGGGATTGTGAAGAAAATGTCCAAGCAATTAAATTAGGAATTGATAAAGGCAGCCATCATACAGGTTTATGCGCCGTTGGTAACGGCAAAATTCTAATCTCTGGAGTGATTCATCATCGCACTGATATTAAAGACAAAATGAATACGAGACGTGCTAATCGCCAAAAAAGGCGTTCACGTCTATGGTATCGCGCATCGCGGTTTTTAAATCGGGCTTCTAGTCATCGCAGCGGACGATTGCTGCCTTCTATTAAAGCTAATGCCGATGAAGTTAAAAGGGTTGTGGGTAAAATTCCTTTACCAATTGGATCGATTGTAGTTGAAGATGTGCAAGTTGATATTGCTCGTCTCAACAATCCCGATTTGACTGGCATTGATTATCAACAATCTAACCGTTTAGATGAAAATATGCGGATAGCCACATTGATGCGGGATAAATATCAATTCGAGGCTAAAGTTTTTCTTCAAAAAACTTTAGCCTCGAAACTTGTTGCGGCAAAAAACAGATTCAACTCGAAGCACATCATATAGTGCCTAAAAATCAAGGCGGCAAGGATACGATTAAAAACTTGATAACGCTTTGTCAACAAAAAGTACATCAAGGTAAAATCACCCTTAATGCCGAAGGCGTAAGTGGTTTTAATGACCAAATCGCCCAGCGAACGATGCAAGGTAAAACTTATCTCTACCAAGCATTAAGTCAAATAGCTCCGCTGTTTAAGGTGTTGGGCTATCAAACGGACAGGAGCCGCAAATCATTGAGCTTGCCCAAAGAACATGATGTTGATGCACTGTGTATCGCTACTTTAAATAATCAAACCAATCAGTTGATAGACTACCACCGTGAGAATTTTTACACGATTAAGTTCAGAGCAAAACAAACCAGAAGACGTTACCATGATTTACCGCGCAAAGGTAAAGGACGTGTGCTATATCAAGTGAACATACAATCAGGCGGATTCCGTAAGGGTGATATTGTGCGTGTCAAAAATAAATGGATATCGCTCCTTAACTCCATTTATAGTAATGCTCGTTTAGCTTTTGCACGTATCAAAAGTGAACCTGGTAGTGCAAAACCAGAAGATTGCCAATTACTACTTCGATGCAGAACTGTTATTTGGAATTATTCTCTCTAATAACGATCGTTGTTTTTCTAGATTTATCTAGAAATTAAGTAAATGTATTCAATACTTAACTAATCAAAGCCGTTATTTGGTTCTAAAACCCATGTATTTTGTATGGCTATTGGCACTGGTTTGTGGGCCATAAAGCCGTTTTTAAGAATCAAACTTTGCCGCGGACAATTTATTTAATTCATTGATTGTGGAAAATTTTGGCAAGTCATTGATGAGAATATTTATCGCATTGCTCGTTTTTTTTAAGTAGAAAAAATGTCCGCGACTCAAATTAATTTTATTAGCAATTCCGGCAGGTCATTTTCACGGGTTTGAAGTACGTTCCGTATAGAGCAATGATGGGGGAGAGGGAGTGGGGGAGAATTGATTTGGTAACATTAGAGAAAATTGAACTAAGCTAAGTCATTATTTTTTTAACACAGTTGAAAATTTCAAAACGGATAAAAAAATCCCCCTCCCCAGTTGATGGGAAGAAGGAAAATTGGCTGGGGAACCAGGATTTGAACCTGGATTGACGGAGTCAGAGTCCGCTGTCCTACCGTTGAACGATCCCCCAAATTCTGTAATTGCTAATTGCTATAGATATTCAGATAATTATTTAGTCCCCTTTAGGGGACTTTCGCTTTCAGACAACTGCTTTAGCTGTTGGCTGCCAAAGAAGTTTCAACGCTTCACACAATCTTACTTCAAAATAAAAATTGATACAAGCCATTATATTAATGAAAAATGAAAAATGAAGAATGAACAAACATTTCTTTGATCGGAGAAATTTTATAAAATCACTTTCAATCAATACGTTTTTATAAGCGTTTCACAATTCACAATTCACAATTTCAGGCAAAAGTTTCGCTTCGCTGTACTTTTGCCTGAAACACAATTCACAATTAGCCAATTAGCGTTTAGAGTATTGTGGCCGTTTACGGGCTTTACGTAAACCCACTTTTTTACGTTCAACCTCACGCGCATCACGGGTAACGTATCCGGCTTTGCGTAGCGGCTGGCGAAAACTTTCATCATACAAAATCAGCGCACGAGTCACCCCGTGTCGAATCGCGCCGGCTTGGCCGCTATTACCACCACCACGCACGCTGACATGAATATCAAAGGTGTCTTCTCTGTCTACCACCTTCAACGGTTGGCGCACAATCATACGGGCCGTTTTGCGCCCAAAATATTTATCAAGCGGATAACGATTAACAAAAATTTTACCTTGTCCAGGTCTAAGATAGACACGGGCTGCGGAACTCTTGCGCCGCCCAGTGGCGTAATATTGTTCTACCATAACTGTTTAGCCGTTTAAAGTTAATGTTTGTGGTTGTTGAGCCTCGTGCTTATGTTCGGGGCCCGCATAAACTTTCAATTTGCGAAACATGGCACGGCCTAGCGGCCCTTTGGGCAACATGCGTTTGACCGCGAATTGAATAATTCGCTCCGGGGCCTTTTTTATTAGTTTATCAAAACTGATCGATTTCAGGCCACCCGGATAACCACTATAGCGGTGATACATTTTATCGGTTCTTTTGCGACCGGTAACCCGCACTTTTTCTGCATTTATTACAATAATAAAATCGCCAGTATCCACATGCGGCGTATATTCTGGCTTATGTTTGCCCCGCAAACGTTTAGCGATTTCGCTGGCAAGCCGCCCCAAAACCTTATCGTTAGCATCAACGACAAACCAGTTATGCTTAACGGTTTCAGCTTTGGCGCTAAAGGTTTTTTGCATTAGTGATATGCTCCAAAAGAATTTGGTCATTTTAAAAAGGTGGAGCATAATACGAGTTAGTTGGGAGGCTGTCAAGCTTAATTCTAACCTTTAACAAAATGACTAGCATGAATCATCTATTAATGTCAAGTTGTGATAAGGGAATTGAGTAGTACATCTAATTACGCGGTTAAGCGAATTGAGTACATCTAATTAATTGAGTACAGCGAATTACGCGGATAAACGAATTGAGTACAACGAATTACGCGGATAAGCGAATTCAGTACAGCGAATTACGCGGATAAGCGAATTCAGTACAGCGAATTACGCGGATAAGCGAATTGAGTACAGCGAATTACGCGGTTAAGCGAATTGAGTACATCTAATTAATTGAGTACAGCGAATTACGCGGATAAACGAATTGAGTACATCTATACTTCGCACGGGTAAAAATTTAACTTTTAAAAAATCCGATGTCTTTGAGACATCGGATTTTTAGCTTGTAAGAAAAGTTCAAATTCTAGCCGTTCGCAGTCCATCAATTTTACCACCTTCGCGGATTTTAAAATCCGTTTATTCCCCTAAACGTCGTCACTTCCGCAAGCGAGATCATCCGTTGTACTTCAGTCAGTTTTTAAGGGATTGACAACTTCCAAAAACTCAAATTCATCAAAATCATCGACATTCACCGTGTAAAGTCCCGATATACCATTGTCCTTTAAGGTAGCTGCCAGCGCAACATCAAACATCTTCCGACGAGTTGCGACGCGACTTAATAAGGTTAAAAATGTTTGAATCTGTGTTTCGCGCTGATAGATTATCAAAATACCAGTATCTAAATAATCTTGAACCACACGTATCGCTCGCTTAAGAGAAAGCGGTTTTTCCAAACGTTGCCATGTAATGACATGGATAAATTCCATCAAAACTTGCGCTGGAATACAAACAGAAAGTTTGCCCTCATCATCTCGCTCATTCATCACCTTTTCTATAAAAGCTGCAGCTTTTTCGTGAAATTTTGACTCCGTATTATGAGCATAGACAAGCAAATTAGCATCAATTGCAAATAGCTTCATATTGATATCCTTTCGGCATAAAGTTCGTTACGATCCACATTAACTTCTTTGCCCAAACTAAATTTACGAATGGTAAATGGTTTTCGATTTGAGGGTTTGGGTGTCAAGGTTGTGTTAGCTTGATAGACTTGTTTAATAGGTTCATCTATTAATACAATGATTTCCACCCTTGCACCCATTGGCAATTCGGGAGAGAGCACTTCAATGCGTCCCCCTTTTCCGACAATGGCTTGTTGCCTAATTCCATTAATCATAATTCCTCCGATTGTTGAAGGTGTGTGTTCCCCATTTAAGGCTTTTGAACTGGCGCGTTGTTCGGCATAACTATAGACATTCAGAAAAATAAATTCACAAGATCGTGCTAAATATTTTCGGCTTAAGGTATATAAACGCCAAAATTTGCTCACTGTTCAGCCTCACCCTGGTCCCGTTCAGGTAAGGAATTTTGGGTAAGGGGGCAGGTAAACTGAAGTTATTTTTATGAAAATCTATAGCACGGCTCACGCCTATAGTACATAGAATACCCAAGGTTTGTTTAAAAGTCATCCCATTCTTCCAAAGGTTTTCTTTGAAGGATTGAGCCAACGGATACTATACTAATGAAAAATGAAAAATGAAAAATGAAAAATAGTATAACCTATTGAGTACAATGGATGATCTCGCTTCGCTCGTTACTGCGTTTAGGGGATTAAACGGATTGGTTGAAGGTTCACAATTCACCATTCACCATTCATCATTCATCATTCATCATTCATCATTAACAACTCACAATTGTTCAGTTTGCGACAACACCAAGTTAATCAAGTTAAAAGCGGTAGACGAAAACAAATACCGTCTATCAAAACGTTGTTGTCTAATAACGGTTAAATTCTCACAGCGAAATAGCAAAAACGGGAAACTTTCATAACCGCCATCCAGTGGCAGTTTACCAACCAGTTGATATAACAAGTATAAATAGTTACCAAGCGCATCACGAAAACTGTCTCCCGCCACCGTCTCCGTTTCATAAATCAGCGTTTCTGAATCGTGACGAAAATACTGCCTAAATATCTCCGGCTTAAAAAACACCGGTAACGGTATGGAAAGATACTGCCCACCGCTGGTATTTTGACTATAAATGTCTTGACTCCGGCTGGTATCCTCACTGGCTTGCTGCATCTTTTCGATTTCTTTCGCCATTTTAGTCAGTGCTGTTCTGAGATTGTTGGTATAGTTAGAATTCTTCGCGTGCCCCTGCATTCTTTCCACCAACCGTTCTGCTTTGGCAGCCATCAACATATCCCTAGAAATATCAACCCGTTCCTCGCTAGTCGCTATCGGCACCGTAAAAATATCACCGTCTACATAAAATTCCGGCTCAAAATCGTGCGTTAGCACATCATACAAGCTCTGTTGAGCGCGTTGGGCAAAGCTTTCATAATAGGTATTGATTTTTTTGAGCGTCTCATTAGCCACCCGCGTCTGAGTACGGACAAAAATAGTTCTGACATCTTGCCTGAGCTTAGCCAAGGAATTGTCATAATCTGCTTGCCCCGCTTTCGCATCATCATAGCTGCGGCGGATTTCTCGCTTCATTTCCGTCAATAATTGTGCTGTCGATGTTAACAAAGAAGCGCCGACAGAATCGATATGTTTGCCACCCACCGGAATAATTCGCAAATCACGTTTAGCCCCTATATCGCCATAACCGGCAATACGAGTTTTTAGTGCGGCTCGCACTAACAAAATCATATTCATTAATCCGCTGATACCCCGCTGATAACGCTCCGCTTGTTGCGCCGAGTCAGCGTAGCGAATGCTGTCGTGCAGATAAAAAGTTATCCAGCGCGTTTGTTTTTCTAACGCCCTCTCCTCATCCGTCTCACCGCCGCGCCCTCGATAAACCGTTTGAACAATTTCCATTAAATTGTTTTCAATCTGAAACTTGGGCACTTCAATCAGAATATGTCGCACGCGCGCAAAAGTAATCCCGCGACTTGCCGAAGATGTCATAAAAATCACTTTGACAGCATTTTTATGCTGATGGATTTTTTGGCGCGCTTCATCAGAGATGCTCGAATGAATTTGAAGATAATCTTGAAATTCTTCAAAAGCACTCAATTCGTTCCCCCCCTTTAAAAAAGGGCTAGGAGGGATTTGCTCCTTGAGCGCATTAATCAACTGGTTGAGCCGCTTAATATTCTGGATATAAACAATAATTTGTCCCTTTCTGGATTTATCGCCCAACAACTTAAAAATATCCTGCAATATCCAAGCTTGGCTCTGAATGATAGTCTCGCTTGAAGTGATAGTATCACCTTTATCATCAATGGCTACCATTTCAACGCCCACCTTATAACTCAAAACAAGCTCACTGGCAGGGAAAGTATTCGCGTTGATGAGGGTGGCATCTAATTTATAAAACCCCATTTTCACTTGAGCTTGCTGAATAGACAACGGTTTTGCCTCGATAGTTTTATCGACGACTTGCCGATACAAAATCTTCGCCGGGCTAGGTTCCTGTTTAGACAAATGCTGCCTAATCACATCTTTGCCAGCAATAGAAGCATCCGAGGCGATGATTTTCAGTTTAAAGTGTTTGTCGAGCTTGAGTCGTTTGGAGATTTTCACCAACTCATGCAGCAACTCTGTGCCGCCGCTGTCACCAATCACCTCATCCACCATAAAAATCATATGGCGAGTGGTTTTAGCAATTTGCGCCAATTTCGCTTCATCAAAATACTTGAGCTGTTTATCGTTAGCCGCCTCCGCAAAGATTCTTTTTAAATGTTGGGCAGTATTACCCATCTGTGTCTTTTTCAACGACTGCACTGTCGCGGTAGCGACAATATTTTTAGGGATGCCATTATTGAAGCGGTGCGCTTGGCGCAAAGTACAAATCGCGGAGCAAACGGTATTTAAAACGCCTTGTGCAACGTAGTGGCTATACTCCATTTTGTTATCGCTGCTTGACTGGCTATGACTGAAGCGCGACTTATGAAACTGAATTTCCTCATCATCGGCAAGCAATCTCAAAACGCTTTGTCTACCCCCGATTGCCGACGGCATTTTCAATTCGCTCGGCAATACCACATTAGACGCATATTTAATCACCGGCTGCCCCTCGAAATTACTAATCAAGGCACTGTTGGAATAAATACACACCACACTATCACTCTTGACAACCCGCTTGCCATCATTGTTAATGTCACTCAACTTCTCAATAATATCGTAATTGACTTGAGTGCGAGGGCTAAAATAGAAAAACAAAACGCCTTCAGACAAAATGTCCGCGTTAAGAATATATTCAACAATCGCCGTTGTTTTACCAATGCCCGGATGCCCAGTCAGAAATACCAGTAAGTCATTGTTATACATCGCTTTCGTGGTAAGCATGGCATGAGCATTACGAAATGAGATTTGACAGAGATTATCCTTTAAAGGGACAGCATCTGTTTGGTTAAGCAATCCAACCTCAGCCAACAGCGCTGTTGGTACATCATCGGCGGTGCTATGAAAATCTTTCAGGGTTTCGGTATACGCAACTTGATTAACACCGTTATCAGAAATAGGCAATGTTTGTAATTGTTCCACAAACGCCGCCAAACTCTCTGCCTCATGTTCATCACGAAAAATGTTTGCTTCTCCGTTAAAGGCGCGCGTGCGTCTAAAAGTCTGTTTGAAATTACTATAAATCCTTTTAAAAACAGACTGTACGGAAAGAGCACGCCTATCAGAATAAGGCATTCCTTTATTTTGCGCTTTACTGTCTTGATAGAGCTTTTGGAACAATTGCAAAATCGGCATATCCGCCTTATCGGCGATAAACGTCGCGTTATAAGCGCGATCCGTCAAACCAATGGCATTAACTTCCAAATTCTCATCATTAAACCGCGCCGGCAGCAACGCGTTAAGACACTGCACAAAACTATGAGCATAACCACCGGCTTGAATCATTTTCTCAGTATCTTTGTCATTTCTGGAAAATGCCTCAAAATAATCCGCCAAATCAGGCGAATATTGAATGCCCGCCTTATCCGAATCTATATTCAGATGCTCAAAAACTGTTTTTTGGCGCATATAGTGATAAGTAGACATCAAACGCTGCTTAACAGTTGGCACATCATGCAAATCAGGCACAAAACTAATATCCGCCACCGAAAACAAGCCAACATCAATCACCACCACGCGATATCTATCAAACAACTGAAACAACATGATGATATCTGCGTTTAAAAACTGCCCCCGATGTTGAAATCTTTGATAATCAGGCTTGATAGTACTATCTAACCGCTTAAACATCTTATCAAGCTTAGGAATCAACGACTCATACCGCACATAACTATCAGCATAAAACAATTGCTGCAAATCGCACTGATAATATAACAACGTCGGCTCATCCGCTTTTTGACTCAAACCGCTTAACTCTCCAGTTGACTGGGAATTTAGGGAAGTGTCAAAACTTTGAATGGACAAAGGCTCACTCCGAAAAACTTTAATAGCCGCCGGCATCCCTTGGCAATACTCCACAATAAAATTAAAGCCTTTATGAACACCCAAAAAGACGAGATATTCGATAAAGGTAGCCGTTTTCTTCAACAAAGTTGGATCAGTTACCCCATTTTGGATAGCCTTATCTCGCAGACGAGAAACGACACGACTTAACTTCATCTTTTTCAATTCATCATCATAAAGCGCATGAACCTTTGAGACGATTTTCTTTTTACTGACTAAATGCCGAATCCCGGCAAGAATGCCAATATTCACCCCCAACTCAAAAACTAACCCAAAATCATCACCAAGAATTTTATTTTCAGATTGACTCATTTATTTCACCAATTTCATAAACTCCAAACTTTCCAACATTTCCGAAGTCCAAGATTTCCGGAGTCCAAGATTTATCTTGGACGTCTATTTATTCACTAGTGGCTTTTTTGAAATTGCCCACTTTTCGCAGCCAACCAGTAGTCTTATCGTTAGGGCGCATTCCCGTTTTCACGGTTAAGTAAGTACAACGAATTACGCGGATAAACGAATTGAGTACAACCAATTACGCGGATAAACGAATTGAGGAGTACAGCGAATGACGCGGATAAGCGAATTGAGTAGTACAGCGAATGACGCGGATAAACGAATTGAGTACAACCAATTACGCGGATAAACGAATTGAGTACAACCAATTACGCGGATAAACGAATTGAGTACAACGAATTACGCGGATAAACGAATTGAGTACAACGAAACTTCGTTATGGAACGCCTATATTGCTCCTAAACGAATTAGAGTCATTTGTGGGCCAGGTTGCCGAATTAATTCAGTTGAATTGAATTCGCTGCCCACTTTTCGCGGCCAACCGTTAGTCAACTTTGGACTTAGCCTAGTACTCTGTCAAGATTCGATTGACACTCTCTGGCACTACCAAACGACGACTGCCAAACTAAAGTTTGGACTCCTAGTCGTCCAAACAGCACCGTTTGTAGGCGATTTATCGCCTTCTTCGTTCAAATTGTTAAAGCGCTTTTCCGCTTGCTGTGATGTCCAAGATAAATCTTGGACTCCAGCCTTTTTCCGCTTGTTGTGACGTCCAAGATAAATCTTGGACTCCATGATTTGAAAGCATCCAAACGATTGTATGGCCCTCAAACCCGTCCAAATAACCCTAAAAAATATAGGCCAATAACAGGCCCGCGTGTTACTACTTTGCCAAACTAAAGTTTGGACTCCTGCCAAAGTTTGGACGATTGATCACTGACTTCTGCCAAACTGTTTAAATTCTGTCAATTCGGCCTTCTTCTTGTTCGGTTAACCAATATTCATAAAATTTAAAACAAACATATTCTTGACCATGTAATTCGGTGTACAATTTAAGCGTTTCTAATACCGCCTGTTTATCTTTAATTTTTAGAACTAAAGCGTGGATAAATTGACTTAATTTTTCCCATTCTTCAGTCACCTTTTTATGCTGAAAAAACTTACGAAGAGTGATTTCACCGATTTTTGTTTTACTTTCATAGAAGTAAAACTCAGGATTAAATTCTAAATGTTCTTCGGGATTGTCAAACGTTGGCTCAATCAATCTATCATCTTTAGCTATCGATGTGAGGATATAGGTTTTATCATAAATAAAATCATGTTCAAATTGTTCTGACAACATATTTTCGACAATTTTTTTGCCGGTGAGTGATTTAGGACAAAAATCGGACTTACTATTTTGGTTACACCTTTTACAAGTTGGCAATAAATTCTCCCAACAATAAGCCAAATAGGGAAATTCACTGGAAGGTAAATAGTGATCAACATCCATATTGGTGTTATCAATCTTGATACCACAATAAACACAAGTATTATTATACATTTATAACAGTGTTTGTCTAATTTTTGAAACCAAGCCACCTTGTTTACAGGTGCTATTCCAACGCGGTTTTATTTTCCCGTTGTTATCCCACAAGTCTTCATAAAATCTTAGTTTTTGAGTTTTAGACTCTGGTATTTGATCGTTTAAACAATCAGGGGAGGATAATCGGTGTATTTTCTTCATTCCAGAAGCGTCCTTAAAGAATCCAAAGCGCGACGACGTGGATCATCTTTGGCTAAACTGGGCAGTATTTGTTGGTATAAAATGTTAGCCTCTTGTTTTAACCTGTCATCTTTGGTGTTGGCGTACTCTTTTACCTTGGTGCTAAAGTCTTTGAGCTTCTGAATCAGGTGACTCCCGTCATTTTCTGACGTGACGGTTGACTGGAGAAAATCAATATGAAAAGCCCCGGTAAAAACATCGGCTAAATACCATTCTCTCGGATTGCCCAATTGATGAGCCGTCACCTTATTTCCCTTTCTCACCAATTCATAAGCTTCACCCTCATCCGTTGTAGAGACTATCAGTGGCGAATGGGTTGCGATATAAAAAGTCGTCTTTGGAAAAAACGCTTTCAGCAGTGAAATAATGCGATATTGCCATTTGGGGTGAAAGTGCGATTCAATCTCATCAATAAACACTATGCCGTCAACTTGGCTTAAGTCTTTTTCATCAGCAAAGCCAGCCCAGCCACCAATTGCTCCAATCATTTCTTGAAAGAGTTTGATAATGGAGACAAAACCCGTTGAGAGTTTGTCTATCGGCACGGAGTCTATATACAATTTGCCGTCATCAAATTGAACATTAAAGTCGGTGACGACGCCATCCTTTTCTGTCATTAAATTTAAACTCGGTTCGAGTGTTTGCATTAATTTAAAAACCGTTTCAACCTCAAAAATGCGTTGTTTATTTTGAGGCACAAAATTGGGATTGATAATCAGCCTTGAATTAAACCAATCGGCGACTTCGATCCCTTCAAGCGCTTTTCCATTCATATAGTTAAAGCTTCTAAGAAACGCGTCCAAAAAACGCTCAAATTGATTACCCAAAATTTTGAGGTGATTTTTATCAATATTTTGGGTATAGCCCCTATTTTTGGCACCAATAAAGACGATGGGTTTGTCAATAGTCATATTACGCGTTCTATTGGAGAGACGCTTAAACACTGTAACATCCTCGTTGTCTTTGATTTTGGTTTGATTGAGACGAATATCGCCGCTGGCTAATCGCAAAGATAAGTCCTTTATGACTTCATAAATCTCTTTCTCAAAAAAAATACCCGAATATTTCTGAGTATTTTGTTTCTGAAAGAGCGTATGACAATAAAGCAGTGTTCTTGCCAGATTTTCAAGCAAGTTCGTTTTACCGACGGCATTGTCACCAATAAAGCAATAGACTCTTTTATCTTTGTCAACAGTGATATCAAAGTCTAATCCAGCTTCTGTTTGTTCGGCTACAAAGTTATAAATCATGATCTGCCCTTAAACCTTAAAAAATCGTTCGTTAATATTTGTTTTTCCCGTTTGTAGTGACGTCCAAGATAACTCTTGGACTCCAAGCCTCTGACATGATTTGGCCCTCAAACCCGTCCAAATAACCATTAAAAATATAGGCCAATAACAGGGCCTGTGTATTAATGGCACTTACTTAATAAATTTTGGTTGTGCAAAAATCATAATCTACCTTACATCCAGTCCTCGTTCATAACGCAAATGGTGAAGTAAATCACCGTCAAAACGTTTAAGTTGTCCTCCTTTAATCGGATTTGGCAGACGATAAACGACGATTTCATCAGAATCTTCTGGTACATTAGCCAATATCGCATCTAAGGCTTCAAGACTATGCGTGGTGGCAAACAATTGCACATTGTAATCACGACACGCTTTGACTAGCAAACCAAAAACGGGTTGAAGTACGGAAGTATGTAAGCCTGCTTCTAATTCATCAATGAGCAAGACACCATTTTGCATCCCTGACAAGCTCAGCACAAGAGCCAGGCTACGCTGTAAACCTTCTCCAAACATGTTGACGGGCGCTAATCCAATCTGACGATGTTGGAAATAAAGTGAAAATCGTTTGCCATCATTGGAAAGAATTTCTAAATTTTCGATTCCTGAATCAATTTGTTGTATCAAATGGAGTACTTGTTCAGCGAAACCTGTTGTCTTGGCATGAGTCATTTGTCTCATTTGAACCCGTTTGATTTGGTGTGAATAAGGCATGATGGTTGCCACGGGTAAGGTATGCTCAAGCGTTCTCTTTCGAGTACGATTCAATTTGTCGTCGTTTTCCCACAGTTCAAAATTTTCTTCTTGTTGGTGGGAGGAATTTTCTGACAACTGTAATTGCCTTAACACTTTGATCTCAGCACCCGCTATCAATTCTTCATTATCTTGATCAAAATCCATTTCAGATTCTATGGTAGCCAATGTCATTGTCGGTGGGTTGGCACTGAGTTCCTCAAACGTCGCCCGTATTTATCGTACTTCAAAATGTCCTTGGGCTTCTATTTGTATTTCTCCACGAGTGTCCTCTTTTTTAGATTTTTGAGGAAAAAACCATTTCAACGATTCAATCAAAGACAAGGGTTGTCTCATCCTTCGACGGGAGGCTGTCGCAACCCATTCCATTGAATCAAAAGAGCGGCAATAAAGAGACAAGGCTTCAAGCACACTGGTTTTGCCAGCGTTGTTCATGCCGACTAATAAATTAACCCGCCCCAAATTCTCAAAATGAAAATGACGAAAACCCCGAAATTGATGGATATTAAGATGTGTTAAGTGGTACATGATATTACGTTTCCTAATGTCAAAAAAACTCAATCCGAGATTTCCAGGGGCGTTGCCCCTGGCTATATTAATATCGCCCCGTTGGGGCTAGGAAGGGCGTTGCCCTTGGTTGTATTAGTCTCGCACCAAAGCCAGGTAGATACACTGGCTATATTAATATCGCCCCATTGGGGCTAGGAAGGGGCGTTGCCCTTGGTTGTATTAGTCTCGCACCAAAGCCAGGGGCGATGCCCTTGGCTATATTAATATCTCCCCGTTGGGTTCCAGGTAGATACACTGGCTATATTAATATCGCCCCGTTGGGGCTTTCTTGGAAGAGGCGATGCCCCTGGTTGTATTAGTCTCGCACCAAAGCCAAGGGCGGTGCCCACCTCCTAAAATCGCCAAAAAAATCCTTTCAATAACTAATATTATAGTGATTTGTGGGCCAGGTTGCCGAATTAATTCAGTTGAGCTTGGACTTCTAATTCGTCCGGAGTCCAAGATTTCCGGAGTCCAAGATTTATCTTGGACGTCTATTTATTCGCTAGTGGCTTTTTTGAAACTATTTTAACTAAAATTAGAGTGATTTGTGAGCCAGGTTGCCGAATTAATTCAGTTGAATTCGCTAATGGCCCACTTTTCGCGGCCAACCGTTAGTCAACTTTGGACTTAGCCTAGTACTCTGTCAAGATTCGATTGACACTCTCTGACACTGCCAAACTAAAGTTTGGACTCCTGACTGCCAAACTAAAGTTTGGACTCCTGATAACTGATAACTGATCACTGAATACTGTTATTTGTGGGCCATGTTGCCGAATTGATTCAGTTGAATTCGCTGCCAACCGTTAGTCAACCTTGGACTCCTACGCTTGCCGCTTTCCAGCACTAGGTTACTGCCAATTCGTTTATCCGCGTAATTAGTTGTACTCAGTGACTACCAATTCGTTTATCCGCGTAATTAGTTGTACTCAGTGACTACCAATTCGTTTATCCGCGTAATTAGTTGTACTCAGTGACTACCAATTCGTTTATCCGCGTAATTAGTTGTACTCTGTGAGTGCCAATTCGTTTATCCGCGTAATTAGTTGTACTCTGTGAGTGCCAATTCGTTTATCCGCGTAATTAGTTGTACTATAGATTTTCAGAAAAATAACTTCACTTTATCTGCCCCCTTACCCAAAATCCCTTACCTGAAGTGGGCCAGGGTGAGGCTGAACTTTGGTGCCCATATACATCTACAGAAAATATTTGGCACGATCTTGTGAATTTATTTTTATGAATGTCTATACAAACTACAAACTGCAAACTAGAAACTAGAAACTTTTAAGAGTTTCAGGCGATAAATCGCCTACTACAAACTAGATACTACAGAACTGCCAAACTAAAGTTTGGACTCCTACCAAACTAAAGTTTGGACTCCTGATCACTGAACACTGATCACTGTTCATGGCACTAAGTGCAGTGGCAAATAGATATAAGTATTGCTAGAGCCGGCCGGTGTGTAGTTCCAAGCCTTTTTTTGGCCCCGATGAACGCGACAATCGTTAACAGTTTGTGGGATGGTTTGGCCGTCCAAAACCTTTTTCAGGCAAACCAGCTTTAAGGCTAACTGTTCTCTTTCCTCCAAAATGTTGTTGGGCGGCATCCGTTGAATTTGTTGCGGTGTCATCCCAAACAGGCCGTCAGAGGAAACCGGTAAAGAGTCTTGCACTCTGATCAGTTCAGCCAAAGAGTGATCCTTAACCTGTCGCTGATTCAGCCAGCGTCGGGCATAACGACGTAATTTAGCTATCGACATCTCTTCTATGTCATCTAACAACTTATCGTTACCAGACAATTCGGCGATGGCTTGTAGCAGAGCCACAGCAACCATCGCACGCGGATTTCCTCTACCTTTTAATGAGAGGTCAAATGCCGTCAAAAAGGATTGTGCTTGCTCATGTAAGGCCCGCAAATCCCGTCGTTCAATCAACACCACTTCCCGATAAGTCTCGTACTGATGCCCGGCCCGCCGTTTTGGCGTATAGCCTTCTACAAAGGCGAGGGCACCCAACGCGGCAAAATCTTGGTTATCAATTCCCAATTGGTCTTTGACGAGTTCAATGGCCGCTTGGTCGAGTAACAGGGTTGACTTGTTGCCAGTGGCCGGCAGGGCCGCTGTCGGGCTATTGGTGTTGGACTGTTGCTCATTTTTAATAATCTGAGCGGCGAGTTGATTTAAACGCGCTGTGACTGCCAATTGTAGACTGTAAATCGTCTCGTAAATGCGGGCCAGTATTTTTTGCCGCTGTTGTGAATCATTCACGAAATCCTTGATATGAATGATTCGATCAGAGTGGGTGAGGGAATCCATATTGCCCCGGAATTTATCGAAAGAACTATGCTTGTCGGCAAAGACGGCCCATATTTGGGTATAGTCTCGGTAGTCAATACGATTTGGATCACTGCCTAATTTTTTAATCGTTTGCCGAGGCGATTGCAGGGCCTGTTGTAGGCTCCGGCGCACATCCGATTCATTGTGACGGACGATATCGCCTGGTTCATCGGTGATCACAATAATCGCCCGATGGGCGTAGGGGCGCCAATACTTGCCATTGTTGATCACGCTATACAAGGCACGATGCACATCTTCAGTTCCGCCCCGAAGATAAGTTTTCTTGACTTCATTTTCAATAACCGCTTGTTCATTCGGTAAGCGACGCGGACGCTGAGTAATATCCACCAGCTTTTGTTCATAAAGCACAAAACTGACTTTGATGTCCAAATTGGTTTCAATGGCGGTCTTTTTTTCACCGGGTAAATCCAATACCATTGAGCCGCCTTGTCTATGGGCCTTACCGAGTTTGCGACTCAATTGATTAAAAAACTCCTTGACCGTTTCGATCTCATTGTGCATAGAGCCACTGTGATCGACGACAAAAACCACATCCACTGCCCGTAGATGATTGGTCAATTGTCGCAGTTTACCTAAAAACGCACGAATCTCTTGATCGGTCATCGGTTGTTCTTGAGTGCTACCGACACTGGCAACGTGATACCAGCCGGTTTTTGGATCATAGCCTTTGACGAAATAGCGAGCGATATCCGGTGCTAATCCCATGGGTTCAAAACGGGCCGGGGTGGTGTCATCCGCTTTATTTGCCAAGGCGGGTGTCCATAACGCTTTGTTTTCCTGAGCCAGAGTGGGGCTGTTTTCGTCGGCTTCTTTATAGAGCGTTGCCATACGATCATTGTGATAACGTTCTTTCACCGCCTTTTCATCCGTGTTCGGCTCTAAAACCACATTAGAGGACCACTCACTGACTTGTCGCTGGGGTATCCAGCCTAACAGTACTTGTTGGGTTTCTTGAGTGAGTGTGTCATCGATTTCGGGAATATACGCTTTGTCGGTGAGTACACTTTTGCTGCCCACCAGATACCAAAGTTTCTGATTGATTTCTTCGACTGCATAGACATAACGCCACAGATGGCCTAAGCCACCCATTTTGGCGGGTGATTTTTTGGCGTGTTTGGAAACGCCGGGGGTCTTTTTCGGTTCAAAACGAAACTCTGGGCGAGATAACGCCCGAAGAAACAGGCGATTGGTTTCCGACATGCTCTGTTCCAAGGCTTTACTGTTCCCTGGTTGACGAATTGGCGTTTGGCTTTTGAGCTGGGGAAAGCGTTTCACCACGTCGCCGACTCGCAACGGATATTTGCCTTGAAGCAAATGCTTTTTGGCGATCCAACCTAACACTTGGGTAAAACATTCTTGTTTATGATCGTATCTTCCGATCTTAACCCGCTGTTCAGTTTGGTAGTGACTCAAACCAAAAAACGGACTGCCTAATGGGTACTCCGAAGAAAGCACCGCTTCTGAGGCCGTCTTAGAACGGTAGGTGGGTACTGGGCTACGGTTTAGAAAGTAGAGGGTTGGAATCTCCGCTCGACTTCCACTTACCGTGATTTTACTCGTTTCAAACGGCGACGAGTCTAGGCAAGGCCGTTCTTGAGCCACGCTCACCAACGGCACGCACAACAACACGGCGTTGGCAAAGTGGATGACGGGTTGGTTAGGTTTCATGGATTATAGTCTCCTTAATTGATGACAAGATAAACACCAGTACATGATATTATTTATATAGCTTTCCAGAAAAATCTATTAGTCCGGAGTCCAAGATTTATCTTGGACGTCTAAATCGTCCGGAGTCCAAGATTTCCGGAGTCAATACCTCCGGAGTCCAAGATTTATCTTGGACATCTATTTATTCACTATTGGCTTTTTTGAAACAAGTAAGTACAACGAATTACGCGGATAAACGAATTAAGTACAACGAATTACGCAGATAAACGAATTAAGTACAACGAATTACGCGGATAAACGAATTAAGTACAACGAATTACGCGGATAAACGAATTAAGTACAACGAATTACGCGGATAAAACGAATTGAGTACAACGAATTACGCGGATAAAACGAATTGAGTACAACGAATTACGCGGATAAACGAATTGAGTACAACGAATTACGCGGATAAGCGAATTAAGTACAACGAATTACGCGGATAAACGAATTAAGTACAACGAATTACGCGGATAAACGAATTGAGTACAACGAAACGCCGTGGCGGAACGATTGCTCCTAAACGAATTAGACTAATTTGTGGGCCAGCTTGCCGAATTAATTAATTCAGTTAAATTCGCGACTGGCCCACTTTTCGCGGCCAACCGTTAGTCAACTTTGGACTTAGCCTAGTACTCTGTCAAGATTCTATTGACACACTCTGGCACTGCCAAACTAAAGTTTGGACTCCTACCAAACTAAAGTTTGGACTCCTGCCAAACTAAAGTTTGGACTCCTGATCACTGATCACTGTTCATGGCACTAAGTGCAGTGGCAAGTAGATGTAGGTATTGCTAGAGCCAGCCGGTTGATAATTCCAGTCCTTTTTTGGGCCTTGATAAACGCGACAATCGTTGACATTTTGCGGGACAGTTTCACCGCCCAAAATCTTCTTGAGGCAAATTTGCTTCAACGCTAACATATCTCTTTCCACCAAAATCTTGTCAGGAGGTAGGCGTTGAATATCTTTCGGTGTCATCCCAAACAAGCCTTCAGAAGGAATGGGTAGAGAATCTTGTAAGCCGATGAGTTCAGCCAGAGAGTTATCCTTAACCTTTCGCTGATTCAGCCAGCGTCGTGCATAGCGACGTAGTTTGGCCATCGACATCTCTTCTATGTCGTCTAGCAAATTATCGTTACCGGACAGTTCGGCAATGGCTTGTAGGAGAGCCACTGCAACCATCGCACGGGGATTTCCTTTACCTTTCTTCAAAGACTGGTCAAAGGCCTGCAAAAAGGATTCAGCTTGATCATACAAGGCCCGCAAATCCCGTCGTTCAATCAAGGCCACTTCCCGATAAGTATCGTTCTGACTCCCAGGCATCCGTTTCGGCGTGTGGCCTTCCACAAAGGCCAGCGCCCCCAAAGCCGCAAAGACTTTGTCATTAATGCCCAGTTGCTGTTTAGCCGCATCAATGGCCGCTTGATGAAGTAATAGGATTGATTTGTGCTTAGTGGTCGTTTGGGGTGACGTTTGGCTACTGGCAGCAGTGCTACTTTTTGACTGCGTATCCTTTTTAATCTGAACCGCCAGTTGGTTTAAACGGTCGGTTACGGACTGCTGTAAACCATAAATCGTCTCGTTAAAGCGAGCCAGCAGCTTGTTCCGCTGTTGTAAATCACCAACGAAATCCTTGATATGAATGATCCGATCTGAGTGGGTCAGCGAATCCATATTGCCTTTGAAAACATTGAAAGGACTATGGGTATCCGCAAAGATAGCCCAAATTTGGGTATAGTCTCGGTAGTCGATTTGAGCGGGATTACCCCCCAATTTCTTAATCGTTGCCCGAGGGGCTTGCAAAGCTTGTTTTAAGCTTTGAAGTACATGCTGCTCATTGTGACTGACGGGATCGCCCGGTTCATCCGTGATCACAATAATCGCTCGGTGGGCGTAGGGGCGCCAATACTTGGCATTGTTGATCACGCTATACAAGGCATGATGTACATCTTCGGTTCCTCCCCATATGCGAGTGTTCTTGACTTCTTTGTCAAGAACCGCTTGTTCATCAGGTAAGCGACGCGGTTGAGCGGTAATATCCACCGGTTGACGTTCATACAGAACAAAACTGACTTTGATGTCCAAATTGGTTTCAATGCTCGCCAGTTTGCCCCCAGGCAAATTCAATCGCATGGCCCCTCCTTTTCTATGGGCTTTACCGAGTTGGCGACTGAATTTGTTGAAAAACTCCTTGACGGATTCGATCTCATTGCCCATAGAACCACTGTGATCGACGACAAAAACCACATCTACGGCTCGCAGTTGATTGGTCAATTTCCGCAGTTTGCTTAAAAACGCACGAATCTCTGCCTCGGTCAACGGGTTTTCCTTACTGGCACCCACGCTGGCGACATGGTACCAACCGGTTTTTTTGTTGTAGCCCTTGACAAAATAGCGGGCAATCTCCGGTGCTAATCCCAGCGGTGCAAAACGGGCTTGGGTGGTGTCATTCACTTTACCGTCTATGGCCGACTTCCACAATTCTTTGTTTTCTTGAGCCAGAATGGGGCTATTTTCGTCAGCTTCTTTGTAGAGCGTTGCCATGCGAGCAGTGTCATAGCGCTCTTTGACCGCCTTTTTATCCGTGTTCGGCTCTAGTACCACATTAGAGGACCATTCGCTAACCTGTCGCTGGGGTATCCAGCCCAACAGCCCTTGTCGCACCTCTTTAGTGATGGTGTCATCAATTTTCGGAATATACGCTCGGTCCATCAATTGACTTTTGCTGCCGACTAAATACCAAAGTTGTTGATTGATTTCTTCGACGGCATAGACATAACGCCACAGATGGCCCAAATGGCCGATTTTGATTTCGGAAGCCGAGGCTTGTTGTTGTTTCTGACCGGGGGCAGTTGCCGGTTTAGTGCCATGCTCTGGGCGAGATAACGCCCGAAGAAACAGGCGGTTGGTTTCCGACATTTGCTGTTGGGCCGCTTTACTTTGGTCGGTTGTCGCCGCTTGGCCGCTTGGTGTCTGGCCCTTTGATCGCTGTTGGGCCGCTTTACTTTGGCCGGTTGTCGCAGCTTGGCCGCTTGGCGTCTGGTCCTTTAATCGGGGAAAACGCTTCACCACGTCGCCTACTCGTAGCGGCTTGTTGCTGTGAAGCAAATGCGGCTTTTTTACCCAGCCTAACACTTCGGTAAAACAATCTTGTTTATGGTCATATCTACCGATCTTAACCCGCTGTTCGGTTTTGTGACCCTTGATACCAAAAAACGGTGAGCCTAAGGGTTTCTTAGACAACTCGGCGACTTGCTCGGTCGTGTCATTGCTGTATGTCGGTACCGGACTGCGGTTTAGGAAATAGAGGACAGGAGCCGGCGTTTTCAGCCCACCCACACGGATTTGAGTGGTTTCATAGAGCGACGAGTCTAGGCAAGGCTGGTTTTTAGCCACACTGACCAACGGCACGCACAACAACACGACCTTGGCAAAGTGGCGGTGTTTCATCTTCATAGATTCTACCTCATTAAAAAAAGTGAATGTCAAAGAAATCTCCCCAATCTCAAATAAATCCGATTTTGGGGAAGGAAAAATCGGATTTAGCCCCAATCGAATTTTTGGAAAAATCGGATTTAATCCAAGAAAAAGAAATCCGATTTTGGGGACTTGACTCGGATTTCGTTTATCATTTTATAACTGAGTTCGCAGTTGTTCAATCGGCTCTACCTGAGTGACTTTCCAGGTGGGGATAATGGCCCCCAGTAGTGAGGCACCCAATATCACTAAGCCGGTTTTGACGATATCGAGTCCTTGGATGAGTAATTGTTTCTGAATGATTTGTTGGCCTTCAAAGTTTAGGGGTGGAATCGCTTCTAGTATATACCAATTCGCCAGAAAACCTAACGGCCATGACAGAGAATAGGCGATCAAAATACCGATAATAATCCCTATGACCGTTAATGTGGTGATTTCGGCCAGAAATAAGCGAACAACGCCGCTGGTTTTCATGCCGCAAGCCCGCAGTAATCCAATGTCTTGGCGCTTGCGCCAAACAAAGCCCATTCCAAATAAGGACATGTTGATCACACTGAGAATCACCAAAATAACGGCACTGGAAATCACAAACAGATCAATCGTTGGACTGATTCGGTTCAGTGCTTGAGTTAAGGTGTAATCTAACTGCTCAAAATAAAGCTTTTGCTTTTTGGTTTCCTCTTTATCTTCAGAGTCATAGGTGTCACGCTTCTGGTTTAGATAGCTTTGGTACTGCGCTTTAATCGCTTCCTTTACTTGGGTATGGCTTTCCGGTACTTTATAGTCACGTAGCCACAGAAAAGCGCGGAAATGTTCAACATAGTCATCTATACCATAGAGGCGTGCGACTAAGAAGGTTTTATCGACTTTCTCATCGGGATCATCGGTTTTTAACGCGCTGGCCGGTTGCGAAGGGGGTTGTTCCTTAGCAGCGGCGGCCGTGTCCCAAGGTTGCGGCGTCGGTAAGGGCCGATAGAGAGTATGGTCACTGTTGAGTTTGGCAATCACCTCCTGAGTGGAACGGCGAATAATCGTCGGTTGTTTGGGATTGGTTTCAGAATAGGCATAATCTATTAACGGGTTGCCGTTCTTATCCACAAACGGCATCACAAAACTGGGATGCCAATAGTTGAAACTATTATAATAATAGGCCCGAGCTACGTCATAGTGAAACCAAATATCCGGATAAGTGCTGTCTGGAATATCGACAATCCCAGTCACCGGAATCGGGATAATGCCCCAACTGATATTGAGCTGAGGGTGCTTAGGTGCAAAAGGCTCCAGAAACTCAATCCACACGTTTAATTGTTCTTGACCCGTTTTGAGGTGTTCAATCTCGGCTGGGCTGAGTTTTAACCCTTCTTCCAAAAAACGCGCATTGACGATGATTTCAAATTGCCACTGCGGCGTTTCTTCAAAAGGCCGTCCTCCTTTAAAATAAGTGATGCCATAAGCCGGATCTAGCATTGGATCGCCGGGCTTCACCGCAATTATCGTGGGCGTTAGGATTTCCGGCTGCCCAGCCTCCGACGCGGCCGTGTCTGGTTGATGGGTTTCTGGATTGGGCTTCTTTGACCAAATATCAAACCCCAAACCAAAGTCTTGACTAATCAGAGAGACGGCTTCGATTGGAGACGATGCCGATGGCTCAGGCACGGCCAGTTGCGTTAAGAAATCAGTTTGCAAATCGGTTAACGTCGCCCCTTGAGATCGCGCTTCCAAGACACCTAAAATCGGACGCGCTTGTTCTAAAGAGCGATCAACTATCTGTTGCACCGTTGACGACAGTGCTAACAAAATCAGTAAGGTGGCGGTGGCGAACAGAATACCGCCTAAGCCCAAGAACATTTCATGGCGGCCACGATAATGCCAAATATCCTCGGGAATATACTTCAGAGTCGCTGATAAGCGCATTTTTATCACCCTCTTATTCTAATTATGTGGGGGGGCAACCATAAAGGATTGCCCCTACAAGTACCATCGACAACAATTTGGTAGGGGCAATCCCTTGTGGTTGCCCTTAAAATTGGACGGTTGGTTCGGTCTTTCAAGATAACCATTCTTCCATTTTATGACAACATTGTTGTTTGACTTGGCTTTGTTGATTCCATTGTTTCGCTTGTAGTTGAGCCGGGGCTTCTTCAATCTTCTCCAGATAAAATAGGCGCTGGGCATAGTTGGCAATACACGGATCGTGGGTGATTAAGATTAAGGCTGTGTGTTTTTGTTCGACGAGTTCCATGAAGATTTTCATGATTTCTTCCGCCTTTTTGCCATCTAAATTACCGGTGGGTTCATCGGCAAAGACAATATCGGGTTGATGAATTAAGGCGCGACCAATGGCTACCCGTTGTCGCTGGCCGCCGGACAGTTTATCGGCGGTCCAGTTGGCTTCTGGCAGCAGTCCGACTTTGCGTACCATGTCTTCTACTAACGGTTTGATGTCCGATTCTTTATGGCCTTTGATACGTAACGGGAGGCCTAGATTATAGCACACATCAAAGCTGGTCAACATGAACGGCGTTTGAAAGACGAAACCAAAACGACTGCGTAAGTCATCGCGAGAGGCCACGGTGCGAGTGGTACCTTGTTGATAAAGTGCCTTATTTTCCCGAATATACTCACCTTCGCGCAGTTGATAGCGAATTCGACCATCAGTCGGAGAGTCTAGGGAAGCCAACAAATTAATTAAGGTGCTTTTACCGACCCCAGAAGGCCCTAAGATGGCCACACATTCGCCGGCATGTAAAGTGAAATTCAACGAGTTAAAGATATATTTCGCTTGCGGTGCCTCCGGTTGATAGCTAAAACTCAGTTGCTCAGTGGCTAACACTGGTGTTGATTTGGAAAGCGACATCATGACAATCCTGTTGTTGTTAGTAGTTTGTTTGTAGTAGGCGATTTATCGCCTTCTTCGTCCAAAAAACCCAGCCCAAAGCCAGAGGCGTTGCTTGTAGTAGGCGATTTATCGCCTTCTTCGTCCAAAAACCCAGCCCAAAGCCAGGAGCAACGCCCCTAGGGTATTTTTAGTTTGTAGTAGGCGATTTATCGCCTTCTTCGTCCAAGAAACCCAGCCCAAAGCCAGGAGCAACGCCCCTAGGGTATTTTTAGTTTGTAGTAGGCGATTTATCGCCTTCTTCGTCCAAAAAACCCAGCCCAAAGCCAGGAGCAACGCCCCTAGGGTATTTTTAGTTTTTCTGAAAGAAGTTATCCAAATCCTTCTTTAAGGCGTCAAGCCATTGACCACGAAATCGAATCACGGTAACGCCTTTTTTAGATAATTGCTTGCGTATGCGCTTTGCAATGCGCTTTGTGGAAAGGATCACAAAGTGCCGTAAACCGTTGGCGGTCGTCAATGGAGACCAGTCAAACTGCAAATCATCAGGCTCTAACTTATGGGCAAACAGAACCACGATGTGATCGCTATTGGCTGACCAACGGCGTTCCGCCTTGAATTGAGTCAGAATGGTCTGAATGGGTTTGGCAATCTCTCGAGGTTCTTTAGAGAGGTGATCTGAAATGGGCGCGTGTATTTTGTCGTACACCGCCTCTGATGTGATGACCTCTTTAATGGTAACGGTACTTCGTGATTCAAACTCAATCTGTTGGGTAGACTTGGGCTTAGCGAACCACAAAGAAATCTCTACCGGTTTGTTCTGGTGTTTTTGAAAGACTGCCAACAGGGTTTTTTTCATTTGGGGCTGATTCCAAAAATGATTCCAGTTGCCATCGTAGTTCACGAAGACCAACGATAAATGTAGAGTCTGGTCATCAATCTGCATTGGTGGGATTGATGAGCCGTTATAATCAAACGGTTGTGCAGCGGGGGATTGAACAGGCTTAAGCTCTGCAAAGGTGTCGCACCAGCGGTCTTTGCGGGGTTTATCAGAGGCACCACCATGAAAGTATCGATCACTGCGACGCAGTCCATCAATCGGAATGCCCAGATATTCTGTTCCCACATCCAGCCGCCACCAATTCTTGCCGCCCGGCATCGGGGTGAAATACAGTTCCATCTGATCGGGTTTAACCGTATATAAATGATCAGTGTCGTGTGACGCCCCTTGAATAACTAATCGTCCCAGTTGTGCCCGAAAAAGTCGTGACCAATGTCCGCAATAAACCGCCTTTATAGCCAAGTCGGTGGGGGTTTTAGACAAACGTACCGAGTCTCCCAATTCTTTTAGGGTTAATCGGGCACCGGCTAATTCTTCGAGCGTTAAGTTTGTCTTGTTGGAACAGCGGATGCGCGGTGTCTTGATACGACAGCCCGTCAAGGTTGTCCCATTGGCCAGTTGAATGTTCAAGCTCATCAGGGGCCATAATCCGTTTGAATCAACTTGAGTCTCCGCCAATCGAGCGGTGGGGTTGTTGAGATCAAGGCTCAGTTTTTGGGGCTGTGACTGTTGTTTTTGGGGCCAAGCATACAAACCAGGCCGCCGGTGAGGGTTTTTAAACAACACCTTTTGCTGGTCGTGAGTTAACGACACTGGCATGTCCTTGTAAATCAGTTTGGGACTGAGCAGCTTAAACTGGGTCGATTGTTGATTCGGAAACAGATCAAATACCCGCATTTCTACATAGCCCAGATGAACGGCTTGATCTGAAATATTCAACACGGATTGGTTTTTGAGTTGAATTGTCCAATCGGCGATGCTGTAACGAGTGTCTTTAAAGCCCAGTAGAAAACGAATCCGATGTCCACCCAAATCGACCTCAATGGTTTGCCCATCCAGTTTTGGGGTGACTTTTAGGGTTTCTTGGAGGTAAGGACAAACCACTTGGGCACCGTTGTTGAGATAATCTATCCATTCGGTTAGCGTTGCGTGTTTGATGTCGATGGGGCAAAGTTTTTTCCAAGTGTAGTCGTCAAGCCCAGTCGGATAGTCTACCTCCAGCCGCCATTGCTGCTTTTTGAAGGCTGAATCGCTCATCAGCGCGAAGAACAGGGTTGAGGCGGTGGTTAATTTGGGAACCCAGAAGTCTTCGCTATCTTTGACGATAGCGAGAGTCAAGTTGTCTTGGGTGTTGCTAGAAGAGTGGCTCAGGCTGTAGTTGCCTTTAGGTAGGCTTACAAAGCCTTTAGCGACATCCGCTTTAGTGACCCGAATCGTGGTCAACTTTCGTTGGCCTTGCCAGCGTAACGCGAGGGTTAAACCCGAGTAAGTCTTTGAGAAGAAGTCATCCGTAATCCCGCTGGGTTTCCGAATGGTTAGGGATCGCGTTCGGCGGAAATCAGCCGTTTTAATCGTGCGTAATGGGTTCAGGGCTACCACTTCCCCTTTGCAAGCGTATTGACGCTTAAATACCAACAAAGCCTGCTGTTTTTTTAGCCGCTCAAAATCACTAGACAGGATGATTTGATACAGCGGCCGGCAACGGGATTGGATTTTTGGCTGAGTAACCCTGTTTTCCAAAAAATAATAAAGCTCGACGGATTGGGCTTTTTGGGGCTTGGGCATAGCCATCCACTTAAGTTGAGTCAAGTTCTCTGTGATGGCCGCAGTACCGACTTCCTGCCGTTTGTTTTTAAAGAGCCAACGGGCGTTATTAGGGGCCTGTGTCTTAATCCATCCAAGTATTTTAGGATGCAGGGCGGCGTTGTTAGGCACTCTCCAAGGATTCTTGTGATTTTTCAGCAAACTAGGCGCGTCCAAGAAGACAGCGTCGATGCCTCGAAGCGTTTTGGGGAGTAGGGCTTTACGCTGTGAGCGGAGATATTTTGCTTGGGCCGCCCACTGTTTTTTTGCCTGTTGGAAGTTCTGTTTGGCTGTATGGGAAAGCACCTTTTCCAGGGCAGCAATGTCGTCCTTCAACGCCTTAGGGAGTTGAGGCTTTGCAACGTAGCCAAGGGTAAGGGTGAGTTTTTCCTTGCTATGCTTATTTAGCGGTAATTCAATCACGCCATCATTGTTTTTATCCAGAGCAACCAAGGCTTTGGCTGTGAGTTTGAAAACACCAGTCTTCCAGTTTGGTTTTTGACGATGATAAAGACGGTCTTTCGACACGCGGAAGCCATTGTAATCCATCTGCCAAACAATGAATGGGATTGACTCATATCCATTGGCATGAATCTGCGGATAGAGAAAAACCGAGCCATTGGGATCAGGTTGGTAGAGGGTTAATGGGCCTAATTTATTATGAGCTGTTATCGTTTTTTGGCATTTTTTTAGGAAGCCACCACCACCTGATGAATGAGGACGGTTTTTGTCTTCTTTATAATACCATCCATACCATTTTGCCCCATCCTCAACCTCATGATACACTTGATCACAGTTTTCATTCTGTGGAAGGCTTGAATGAAATTCGTAGTTGGTATGTTTAGGTGAACTATAAGGATAATCCCTAGAATACTTCTTCCAAGTAAGGACATATTCAAAATGGCTAGTCGTTTTATACCTGTTCCCCTTCTGTTTAGCGAATTTCCGCTCCAGATCAAAAGCCTCGCCAAGTGGTTGTTGTTTACCATAGAGCACTTTAGCCTTACCACAGCCACTTTCTCTCTGCTTCTTCCAACCTATCCAGCCTTCATGCTTGTTGCCTTCACTGTTCTTGTTTGGCTCATATACTAATTGGTGATCAAAGCAATGGGTGGTGTTGCCAAACGTGATGCGATATTCGCCACGGAGATTGCCCGGGTTTGCGTGCTCTGTCGTCTGGGTGACTGTCCAGGATTTGAGGGTAAAGGTATATTCTTTATCCGTTTCTGTAGCGGTGTTTGCCGCTTGGCTCATCGGCGAAAAAAGACATAACAGTAGCACCACCCATGCTCCAACATGGGATGTTTTTAACATAAGATATCCTTTACGGATTGGGTTAATTAAGAAAAAAAGTTAACGAAAAGGCTCGCTGTTGTTTGTTTGTAGTAGGCGATTTATCGCCTTCTTCGTCCAAATTGTTAAAGAACTTTTCCGCTTGCGGTGACGTCCAAGATAAATCTTGGACTCCAACCTCGTTGACGTCCAAGATAAATCTTGGACTCCAACCTCGTTGCATCTATATAAGTCTTGACAGAGGGCCATGACTTAATTTGAAAACCTTCAACGTCGGCAAAAGTTTCGCGGAGCGAAACTTTTGCCGACGTAAGTATTTTATGGCCCTCAAACGGGATAGTCCAAATAACCGAAAAAACAAATAGGTTAATAACAGGTGCCCGCGCATCAGTGATCTGCCTTCGTTTGGACGACTGCCAAACTAAAGTTTGGACTCCTGTTTGGACGACTGCCAATGGACTCCTAGTCCTGGCGAACACGCAGGTTCGGCCCGACGCGGGGGATAAAGACTTATCGTAACAACGGGTTAAGATTAACATCGATAAATCTGGACACCAAGAATTTTTCCAATTTTTTAAAGAGCGCCCAAAGGATTGGGTGATAATGATGACGATATGCCATCATTAAGGCGAAAGTTTAGCAGACGGTTTATTTAGCCACTCCGCAGAAAAAACGTTTATCCTAATAAGGTGGTTGTAAAATAACTTAAGCGGACTAAAATAATTATCTGA
>Ga0190315_1000178_pt1 | contig 39410 bp, 48 predicted proteins | sample 48701101_MG_FD_161673 | JGI IMG/M metagenome (GOLD analysis project Ga0190315, IMG submission 161673) | Hydrothermal vent sediment bacterial communities from Southern Trench, Guaymas Basin, Mexico - 4870-11-0-1_MG | ecosystem: Environmental > Aquatic > Marine > Hydrothermal vents > Sediment ...
TCCCCCTTTCTTTTCTGAAGTATTGTCAGTAACTTAAGCCTAACGCCCCACTGCTCATCCTGACAGTATCCCCCTAGAATGGCAAGAAAATTTTAAATGTATTTTGTGAACCTATAGTGTATGCACATAAGGCCTTTCGACCCCTGGAAGTCGAAGCTTTGCACATGCCCGTTTAAGTATACCCTCAATGTTTACACCGGCTGTGACCATGCTTGCGTTTACTGCTACATAACCTCTTATATTCCTAAAGCCTTTAAAGTAAGAGTAAAGGAAAACCTCCTCCTAAACTTAGAAAGGGAACTCCAGAAGTTTAAGGGAAAGTTTATAGTGGCACTTTCTTATTCTTCGGATCCTTACCCAACAATAGACAAGAAGCTAAAGATAACCCGAAAGGTGCTTGAGCTTTTCAGAAGATATGACATTCCCTGTTTGATCCTAACAAAGTCCAACTTGTTTGAGAGGGATCTGGACATTTTGAAAACCCTAAAATGTGCTGTTGGAATTACCGTTACAACCATAGATGAAGAAAAAGCAAGGCTCCTTGAGCCAAATGCACCTTCACCAAACGAGAGAATTAAAGCATTGAAAAAAGCAAGGAAAGAGGGCATTCCTGTCTATGCTAGAATTGACCCAATAATACCGTTTTATACATGGGAAGAATTTGACGAGACTCTCGATGCATTAAGCTTCGTGTCCCATATAACGGTGTCTACACTGAAACTTCGACCTGATTCATGGAAGCGGATGGAAGCAAAGTTTCCAGAGCTTATGAAAAAGCTTGTACCCTTCTACAAAAGAGGGGAAAGGATAGGTGGCTATTATTACCTGCCTAAGAACATAAGACTTGAAATTCTGGAAGAGGCAAGAAAGAAAATAGAAGCAAAGGGCATAACTTTTGGATCCTGCAGGGAAGGCTACTACTCATACCCCACTTGCGATGGTTCTCATTTGGTACTATAACTCCTCCACTGGAAGGTTAATTGAATTTTTCTCGGGATCTAAAAGGCCAAGTTTTTTCTTTCTGTACTCCAAAGCTTTCTTCACAAGGGCTTTGAATAAGGGCTCCATTTCATCAAGGTATTCGGCCAGCCACTGAACACCTATTGCGAACTTCCCTTCCACCTCAATCGCTTCTATTATACCATCCTCTGCATAAGCCACAGGTTTTACATTGTTTCCAAGCCTCTTAATCGCTTGATGGTGGAAGCTATTAACCCCTATAAAAACCTCGCTCGTAGACTCAACGTTCAGGTTTTCCTTAAGTATCTCAAAGAGCAGAGAATCAAGTTTTATTCTTACCTCATGAACCTTTGCAGCAGGATGAACCAAAAACCTCCCGTTTTTAAGCCAGTTGTGCCGTATAGCCTTTGGAATTTCTCCCACATCTTGATATAAACTGCCCCCAAGAGCAACATTTATTGCCTGTGCCCCTCTGCCTATTCCCAGCATGGGCAAATCTTTCTCCAAGGCGGCTTTAATGAGGGTAAGCTCAAATTCGTCTCTCTGAATATCGAGCCATTCAATTTTGTCGGAGAGAGTATCCCCATAATACTTTGGATGTATATCGGGACCTTCGGGGATTATGAGGCCATCTATTGCCTCGATAACATCTGTTATTCCCAAGAGCGGCGGAATTGCAACAGGAATTCCACCCGCTTCTCTAATTCTTTTTACATAGGTATCGTTTATTGTGAGGGCCCCAGTTTCCCAGTCAAAGGAAGCGACAATTCCAATAATTGGTTTCATTTTCTCACCCCCGGCTAAGTTACATATAGTACCTAAATAATTTTCTAAAAGTATGTTTGTAAATCCCCATTCCGAATCCGATTTTGGTTTTTAATTGGACACATGGATTAGAGCATTAAAATATTATCCGACAATTATCCCCAAGACCTTACCCTTTTTGGATTTTATTTCTTCTATACTTAAAATTTCAAAATTTTCCTTTTTAAGCCCTTCTTCTTGGAAATATTTCTCCGCGAGGGCTTTTACATCCCTTTCGTCACTCGCCAGCACAAGTAAAGATACATAACCTACCCCTTCTCCAGATTCATGAACCTCTTGGCTTACTTTAGCTTTAACTTTAAACACTCTCATCATGAGATTTACATCGTCATGGGCCCTTTAAATACTTTACTTAAAAAAGAGCATGAGTTGAAAAATTTAAGAAAAAGCCAATTTAGTATCTGTTTCAATCTTCTTCAGCGTCCCATAGGCTCAAGCCGTTTTCTTGAGGCTTTCTTACCAGCAGTTCACCAAGAAGCTCCTGAATGTAAACTTCAGCAGCAAAGACTTCTCCTTCAATTAAATGGCCGCCAAATACCCTTCCCTCGCTATCACCCAAACTCACATGAACGTGAACAAAGGGCTCCTCGTCTTTTATGCTTATGTTCCCCAGGGCAGACACCAACTCATAGGTACCCTCGAGTTCAATAACTTTATATTGTCCCTTTTCTTCTTCAAAATGTCCGATTTTTGGATTTTTAAGAGTTCCGATGGCACTTACAGTCCCGATTAACACATTGTGCTTTTTTGCGAACTCATTCACAGCACTCAAAAACTCCCTTCCCTCCGGGATTCTGAACAGAAAGTTCCTACCCTTTGAAAACCTCATATCCCATCCCCTCCTAAGTTATAAATTTGAATCAATTTAACTTTTTAGGTAAAGTGCACTTGACACTCGAGAGTAACCTCAGCATAACTCCTTGGATCCTCCCAAATCCTTACCTTGATCATTCTCACGTTCTCCCCCGCTTTTTCTGCTATTCTCTCGGCGAACCATTCCGCAATGTATTCCGCTGTTACATTTGGCTTGTTAAGGATTACAACTTCATCTTCGGGAAGCTTTAGTTGTTTGCCATTTTTTTCTACGATTACATACCCATCCTTCTTGCTGGTTACCCAATCTTCACTGATGAGTATTTTATGATCAAGAAGCTTTATGAGATTTCCCAAGTGGTTAAAATCAAATATCATACCATTTTCATTCAGCTCCCCCCATATCTCTACATCGACATTATACGTATGCCCGTGAATTCTAAGACATTTGCTCTCATATGGCAAAGCGAGAAAATGGGAGCTATCAAAGTCTTTATGCCATCCTATTTTCCTTTCAACTACTTTGAACATGGACATCACCATAAGTAGGAAACAAAGAGATGCTTTTAATATTTTTGAGTGAATCTAACTCCCCGTATATCCTCTCTATTTAGCGTGTGTTTCTCAAGAATATGCTGCTTTAGCTCCTCTAAGCTTTTTGCTTTATAGCCACAAAATGGACACACGAACGTTTGAGTGTTCTTCATATTTCTCCCTCAAGAGTTTGTAATACTCTTAATATATAAATATTCTCCGGAATTTTTTTACTTCATTATGTAGTATCCCTAAGCCCGTGTGCCTACTTTGTCTCTCAACTCTTACTCGAATTTGTTACGATATAAAGAATTTACATAATTTAAAATTTCTTAATGTACATAATAATACAAAAATAAATTTAACTTTTGTGGTGATGCATTTGAATAAATATTATTTATAATCATTTGAATATTAAATTACCATCAATAAAAATTACAAAACCTAGACTTTTTACGATATAAAGTTGTATAGGTTAACAATAAGGCGTATATACAGTTTTCATGCCAAGCTCAAGATTTCACAAAGATTAGGTATTCTCCTTGTATAAGCCGGCGTCATTATCAATTTTTCCTATTACAATCAGAAGTAGTAATAACTAAAAGCCATATCCTTGCTTTGTTGGCTATTATTTCATATACTGGGTGAAGACATATAAGTTAAAAGAAGATTCTGGATAGATAAGCAACCAAAATTTCTTCTAATTCCACAATATGTTAACAGACGCTAAGGAGAAATTTAAAGGAAATAAGAGACAAATATTGATCAATACCATTAAAAGCAGATTTTAGACCCCCAATTAGAGTTGATTAACTCTATATTTGTGGCATGGTCCAATACAGCTCTCTTCTAAGAGTTTGTTATAAGCATTAATGATCTCTTGGGCTAACCCAAGATCATTATCTTTGATGTGGTGAGGGTTTATTACAAATGCCTTAACGAAGCCACTTCCAATTCTCACAGGCTTTTTTGGATAATTAAGCTCATCTAATACACATTTTTCCAATGAAGAGAGGCAACTAACTGGAATCACTAGCTCTAAGCGACCAGTCTTCTGATTTTCTCTAAAAAATGGTCTAGCATTATCTCGATTGAGAGTTGCCTGATGGAGTTTTGCCACAATTATCTCCCTCGAAAGGGATACTAAGGAAGGATATTTTGGAATAACATCCCTTACCATTTTAATCACCCAAAATCTACCATATTTGAGAAGAATCTACCGTAATCCGTCCGATATAAAACATATTTCGTATTTTTAGTTTCACTCATTCTTCTGAGTTTGTCCCATGAGACGTTTTTACCCACAATAACATATATATCCCGGCCTTTCTGTGCATACTCGTAGTAATTTACAGTGTATCCCCAAGCATATTTTACTTCGATCCTAACGTCCTCTAGAGGCAGATAAAGATCATATCTCCTGTTGCCTGATGTCCATTCCACTAAGCTTATAGTATGCTTGGAAAGAACCTTGGAAATGTGTGCTTTTATTATCCAATGAGGCACCTTTGACTTTGTGTTCTTAATTGAAATTCCATCAAGCTTAATAAGAGCCTTCTCTATCCCAGACTTTATAGCCTCAAAAATGTGCTCTGATGTGACCGGTTTGGGTGTTTTTCTCACATTTTTGATCAGAGATTCTGTGCTTATCTGACGCTTCCATGAGGCTATGGCCTGGAGACTCTTTAACTTTGCTCTGAGAGTGTGGCTTAGGTATAATGCCATGGTGTAAGCATCAGCTCCAGTCTCAGTTCGTGTTAGCAAGATAGCAATGGTTCGCTGGTTCAAACTTCCAATCTTGGAGCTTTTGGAGTAATACCATCGGAAAGGCCTTAGAATTTCGTCTTCTGTCCAAGGAGTAAGCTCCAGATATAGACTTTCATTTCTGAGCAAATTATATGCTCCTCCCATAGAGTCCCCCTTGAATGATAATTTTCCATCTTTTTAAATTTGTTGATTTTACCACTATACATAATTGGGATATAATATACCTTATATCCAAAACCCATGCACAAAAAAGGTCATCACAAATAAGAAGAAGAGGGATTTCAAAGCCCCTTATTTTCCCGCAGGGATCTCCAGAGGCCAATCATGAATGCCGGTCCGAGTAGCAATGCTGGCGTTACTATACTATTCATGTATAGGTAGAAGGAAGTAGCTCCTAGCCCGAAGGAGACTATGTTTAGGATGAGTATTATTCTTGCATCTCTCTTTCTCTCCTTTCTCATTATGTCAGAACTTGCCTGTTCTATTGACCAAAAGGCTAGCAAGATATATCCAAGAGCTGCTGGAAGAGCTAGTATCCTTGATATGCCTCTCGAGAACGCTGCTATAAATAGTATAACAAGTGAGGCTCCAGCATAGAAAATGAAGCCAAGTATGTCCAGCATGTCTTATCACCTCACACTATAAACCTCCAGAATTTAAAAGTATATCTGGTGGTATATTAAGTCCAAAACGGTAAAAAGTATCTTACAATTAGTAAGATTTATTATTTCAAATTATATATAATGTTTTGTAAACTTTTACTTTAATATGACATAATTTTTGTTTGATATGAAATATAATATTATTGCAAAATTAAATAAAATGAATAATATAACAAATTGTACTTGCAATAACAATAAATAGAAGTAAAAAATCAAGTCAAAGTTTGAGAGATAATGTAGCACAGAACAATTTTATAACTATAAAACATTAAGGTAAAAATCTAAACATGACAAAACGCTTTGAAAAAACAAATTTTCCTAAAATGAAGTTACGTTTGAGATTTTGATCATAAAGGAGATATTTGGAGCCGGGACCGGGATTTGAACCCGGGACCTGCGGATTACGAGTCCGCCGCCCTACCGAGCTAGGCTACCCCGGCACCCAAGTGTGTTGAATAAAAGAGAAATTTATAAGCTTTTTCATACCAGCTCTTTACCCGTGGTAGTCATGACAAGCTTTCCATGCTTTACTCCCTTTAGGCTAATTAATCTTTCGGCTATTCTCTTTATTTTGCTGGCCTTGCCTTTAACAACAATAACCTCAAGGCAATTATGCTTGTCCATGTGCACGTGAAGGCTGGAGATAATCTCATTTACGTAATCATGCTGCATATCAAGAAGTTCTTTCACAACATCAGCTTCATCATGATTGTAAACAATGGTTATGGTCCCAGCAACTTCTTTATCTTCCTCTTCCCACTCGTGCCTAACTATAAAGTCCCTTACCAAATCTCTAATGGCTTCACTTCTGTTGGCATATCCTTTTTCTTCTATTATCCCATCGAACTTTTCCAAGAGATCTTCCGGCATCGAAACTCCAAATCGGATTATCTTCACTTTCAACCACCACTGTAAATTCGCTTCATAGATTTTTAAATTTTGGTAACTGAAACCTCAAACTTAGAAGGCTCAAAGAGAGCGCTCAAGATTTTAAAGGAGAAGTCAAAGGGTTCAATGATAAGGTTTTAAAGAAGTTCAAACTCCCTAAGGAGAAGCTTGCAGTTCTTTTCCCCAACCGCCTTCTCATTAGCAACAATGAGTAATGAAGCTCTAAGCAGGAGCAGGTCATCCTTTAAGTGGGTAAGGAACTTAAAAATACCCGAAAAGTCATTGTAAAGCAGAAGATACTCAAGACAGTCAATAACAATGAGAGCGTTCTTGTGTTCTCTTGCAAAGTTTAGGGCGAAATCCTGCATTACGTGAAGATTCATAGGAGAAACTCCACTATCGGTGGAGTAAGTAACCCATTTTACCGCAACAAAATCCCCGAGTTTATTATAAACTTGAGGAGAGCGGGTAAACACCAGTGTCGGAGTTTCGAGCTCTTTTAGAAGTTCAACGACAGATTTTGATGTTGCCTTCTCCTCCCAGATAATTCGTGCACCAAGACTCTTTTTCGAGTTATCTGCGATGGTACTTCTTTCCACAACAGGAAGATAAGAGCTTTCAAGAGTCACAACGTAGTTAATTATTGTATAGATAATGCCAAGTATTGAGACACCATAGCATAAAGCAAAAATTGCACTTGCATGTGGGATTGTACAAAAGTCGTCCACCACATCAATTGCCCTGCCAACTACCGCAATTCCTAAGAATACCGTGGCATGTCTTACAAAGGGCTTAAGTTCTGCTACATACCGGTTCCATCGCCTAAAGAAAAACCACCAGATGTAACTCAAAGCGAGTAAAAGCACAACATCCTCTACAAGATTATACGGAGGTACCCTCAATTCCATGTTAACTCGGCTCCCTTAATAATGGGGCTTTGAGCACTTTTTATTTCTTCATTTATCCTTTTAAAGTTAACTTGCTTACTTTTGTCACGTTGTCAACACCCATTGGGCAGAAAAATAGATAAGTCCAAAGGTGTAGGAGATAATATATGGGAAAAAAATTTAGAGTTGATTCCAAAAAAATCCTCATCGTAAGTTTCCTGACATATTTAGTCCTCCTTTTTTGGAGCATGAGGATTCTTCAGCCTCCTCCATATCAGCCTTCAGAAGAATCCCAGGAAATATACGAGATTGCCTCAAAACTGGGATTTCTTGAGGATGGAAAACTAAGCGAAGAAGAGAAGAAGATAGCAAATAAACTCTATCCCCTCTACAAACACAGGAACACGCTGCTTGATGAGGTGGAAACCGATAACCTAATTCTTCTCGCAAATCTAAGCGAGAGAGCTAGCCAGGTTCTTGAAAGAGTCCCCTACCCACTGAGAGATGATATGGTTCGTTTTCTTTTTTCAGAAAGCCCCTACACGCTTGGGGAGTTTTCTAAAAAGGTTACAATATTCGAAGAGCAGGTAAATGAGTTTCTTGAAACTTACAACCAGCTGCCACCTAAAATTAGAAATGGTATAGAAAACTCTCAAAACATCTATGCCGCCCGTACGCTGCGGAATTATATATCCCTCATAAAAGAACTTCACATGACACTTTATGAACTTCCCCCAGATGTGGAAAATGCCATAGACAACATGAAAGGTATACTCGATGGATTTGAGCCGTATGAGATAGAGGAGTTCCTTGATAGTCTTAACTCAATAGAGGGCTATCTGATCACCAACCAAACTTTTAGGGAGTGGTTTATAGAGAATTCGGCGAGATTTGAAATTGCAAAGGTGAATCTTAGCTGGAAAACGTTTCTGACAGAGCAGAAAAGCGATAAAAGGCCTCCTAAGATATGGGGAACTGTAGAAAGTGAAGAAGAGAAGGTCAAAGTTGCGTTCACAATAAGGGACAACGTAAATCCACCGAAGGAGCTGGTTGTTAGAATAGGGAAGAGGGAGTACAAAGCCAACATTAAAACCGCATCCCTCACTTACAGCTCAATAATGGAGTTTCCGCTAGAATGGGGGGAATATAACATAACTATAAAGGGGAGCGATTCTCATGGGAATTCCAATTCAGTTCGGGTAGAGTTCTCTCACTATCCAGAAATTTTTGAGATAAAATTCGATGGAAGTGGCAAGCAGTTCCAAAATGCCCATCCTTATAGTAGAGGGGACCTAGAATACATATGGCGATCAGCAGTTTCTTACAAACCCCTCCATGTGTATAAGATTGTCTATCCAGACTTAGGGTTTGATAGATACGGCAAGATCAAGATGGGAAAAGCTATGAAGTTTTTCTATGAAAAAGCAAAGGAAGACTTGTTCTTATTCTATAATAAGCCCCTGCCATTCTATTCAATAACTCCCCTTCACATAGCTTATTTCGTAAACAATTACGTCCATTCCTACAACCTGCCCGTAATTAAAACCTTGAAATCAGGAATATGTGGTTATGATGGAGAGACCCAGGTAGTGCTGATGAACAACCTTTTCATGGACTTTAATCTCAATGCATGGGCGCTCCAAATTCCGGCAAGCATCAGCGGATGGAGGCTCGATCACTCGGAAATCATCGTGATATGGGATGTTCCTCTTTTGGTTGGAAGCAACTACAATGCCCTTTATATTCTTGGAAAAGATCCATACATGTTAAATGAAGCCCCTTTCTACCCCTATGACCGGGATTGGTTTAAGAGATATTATGACGACACAATAGAGATGATGGTCCTTGGGATACTTCCATATCGGCCTGACGTTACCGCTGTAGAAGACTTTTACAAGCGCTTCAATATATCCGTAACTCCAGCGTATCCCTACAAAAACCTCATGGAAGAGCTGATTACTGGCTACGAGTTCTTTGCCTCGTACGTGACCTTCAATATAAGCGCACAATACGTGCAGGGATTGCTGGATATGGTAAAAAATGGAGATCTAGGTGTTTTAGATGAACTTAACAAGCTCGAAGCGGCAAGGGCTTTGTGGTATAGATTGGATGGACACAACCTCTACTATGGGCCAAAATACACGCCCGATTATGTAACGATAACAAAAGATGGAAAATTCTATTACGTTCATAAAAACCGCTCTAAAGCTTTCTCCACATCATAGGGGTGCTCAAGAATTATTACTCCCTCTTCCTTCAGTGCCTCAATATGCTCAAGATCTACTTTACGCGGGTAAATTTTGAAGATCTTTCCGTTAGGTGCTTTTGTCTCAACCACAGGCTTGGAATCGGTTGGTACAAGAACGAGAGGAAGTTTGCTCTTCAAAGCTTGAGAAGCACAGCAAGAAAGAAGGGAATCTGCTATGCCGAGCCTTATCTTTGCGACAGTGTTTGAGGTTGCAGGAGAAATAACGAAAACATCAAATTTGCCTAAATTAAAGGCACCACATGAGGGAAATGCATGCCCTTGTTTGGACTCTCGCACAATGGGAAAAGCTCCTATTCTCTCGAGAACCCCATAAATTCTAGCAACTTCTTCCCCAGCCGAGGAGAGAAATACCTTTATCTCATGAACATTTCCCAGACGTTCAAGAACTTCAACACTCTCAACGAGGAGATGACCTGCACCACTGATCCCCCATGCTATTCTCAACATCTTCACCATTCAAGCTTTGAGGGACAGAGTTTTAAGTCTTTTCGACAATCTAAGGAAGGGTGAAAATATGGAGATTCCAAATTATGGCCGGATTAGTGCAAAGACGATTATATTTGACTTAAATGGAACGCTGGGGCTTGAGGGAAAGGCAAGCAAGGACGTAAAGGAGCTTTTAAAGAAACTCGTCGAAAAATATAATGTTGTTATCTTAAGCTCTGACACTTTTGGAACTCTTGAGGAGGAATTTAGAGGAATTGACCTTAAGGTGGAGAGGGTCAAAGATGGCAACGAAAAGCTTCAGAAGGCCCTTGAATATGAGCCTTATATTGGTGTAGGCAATGGAAACAACGACGTTAGAATGCTTGAAAACGCTGAACTTGCTATTTGCGTAATAGGGGAGGAAGGAGCAAGTGTTGAGGCTTTGCTGGCCAGTGACATCGTGGTTAAAGACATTAGAGATGCGATCAATCTGCTGTTAAATGAAAAACGACTAATAGCAACTCTTAGAGGTTAAAACGCTCTTTAATAACCCTCTCAATAACTGGATCAATTATTCTATATCTCTTCCCCCTATCTCTATATTCCGCATTAATCCAACTCATCTTTTGAAGAGCCTCTAAGATAGCAGCCAATCGTGAATTTGGTATTTTACCACTCCTAGATTCCAAGAATTCTTTTATGAGTGTCCATCTATCAAACCCCATTGAAATAGCTCTTAACACCAAGATATATCTAGGACTCCGCTTTTCAAGTTCTCTTAACTCACCTTCGAGGAATTTTTCTGCTTTTCTCATTACCCCTTTTATAGCATTTTCAAAACTTTTCGTTTTTATGTAATTGTATCCAAACTCTACTAACCACCCTGGAATTCCACCTAAAAGTTCTGCAGCATGTTCTATTTCCTCTTCTCTTATTTTTATTCCTGCTTCAACGAATCCCTGTCTCAAGAATTCAATTGAGAGTTCTCTGGAAAAGGGGGAGATAGTGATCTCATTATATATCCTACCATACAGTGGAGATTCATAATCTGAGACGCCAATAAGATCATGCAAAAGCCCTATTTCAGACCCTGTGAAGATAAAACTTATATTTGGCAGATTGTCATATGCGTAGGCCACGAGGGTTAAGAACTCTTTTCCTCCTCTCCGTCCGTAGAACCTCAAATATTGGGCCTCATCGAAGGCTATAATAACCCTACTGCGCTTATTTAATGCCTCTAAAATCTCCGAGAGTGAGACCTCAGGTTCAAAGTTCAATTGAAGTCCTGCAATTGATACTCCCTTCACTCTTTTCAGGTATTGAAAGACTTCCCTTTTTATGGGATGGCTAAGAGAGTTTAATCCATTTTCAAAGGCCTTCAGCAGAGACTCATTTGTTATCCACCCTCCGGAATCAAAATGAAGCTTCCTTACATCTATGTATATACCACTTTCCAACTCATTCAGCACAACTTTGAGTAAAGAGGATTTTCCTACCCGCCTTATTCCCAGAATAAGGGTAATCGGATATTCCTTAGCAGAATTCTTTATCATTTCTATCTCTTGTTCCCTATCGAATATGTCTCCCCTCTTTTCCTTTGGCCTTGGGTCAAACAACATAGGTAATGCCCCCATTACTTAGTAATGGCCCCATTACTTATAAAGTTTTTGAGGGAAAGTTAAAAGGCAAGAGGGGGATAATACAATAGCGGATGATGATGAATTAAACCTGATTGATGAAGAACCCTATGAGCGCTGACGCCTTTTCCTCTTCTTTTTGGGGAGCAGTCTAACCCTGCTTCCACAGTCGGGGCAGATATTATCCGAGGGTTGAGTTTCAAACTTTCTTCCACAGCCAATGCAAACGTAACGCCATTTTATGACCTTTTTTATTCCCCGTTTCAGCGTTCTAAAATTGAGACCCAGAAGGGTTGCAATGTTTTGCAGGTTGTAGTCATCGGTAAATATTTCGCCCTTAAGCTCATAAGCCAAGGCAAGTATCTCAATGTCAGCTTCGGTGAGCTCTCCGAGCTCTCCAGTTTCTAGGGCTTTCCTCTTAACAGCCTCTATACTCTCTCTTGAGGGGACCATTACTTTAACTTTGCCAACACTTATCAGGCTCTCAACAAAAAGCCTCGATTCCGGATCTTTAATCTCCTCAAGCACCTTTGGACTTGTTACTCCTTCAACATCAAGTCCTTGAATAAATATTGCAGCATCTATAACCAGCATGAGGTGTAATTAGAGGAAAGGGTTAAAGGTTTATCGCTTTTGAGTACCCTTTTACTTTTTGCAAAGAAAAAGTTGTACAAATAATAAGAAAAATTACCACAAAAATGTTTAAGATAAATACAGGCAACTTTGAACCAATACTCTTACTCCCAATAGATAGTCCAATTAGCTTGCTTTTGTTGTGCTCCACTTTTATCAATGCAACAACAATAACTATGACTTTGAAAAATTTTATATATTCCAAAGGACAAATATTCAAATTGCAAAGGCTCTCTAGGAGGGTGCGGCAATGCCGGAAAGGCCATCTTTTATAAATGACAAAAACCTGGCTATTCTAGCAGTAATTCTATGGATATTTCCCTTTGCAGTGTACCTTTTCAACACACCAGAGCCATCAGTTCTCCACATGAGCAAGCCATTTGCATATTCGGTGGCATGGTGGATAATAGTTCTATTGCTCTTTGTAATCTGGGCGTACTATGATCTCGGAGGTGGCGAGTAATGGAAGCTTGGCAGGTTGCTACCACAATTATATTCCTCTACAGCCTGCTTGTAATAGGCATCGGCGCTTGGGCAGGAAAAATCATGAAGAAGTCCATGGAGGACTTTTACGTCCTTGGCAGAAAGGGGAGCACAATCGTCACTTTCCTTGCAACCGCAGCAACTTATCATAGCGCTTTTGCGTTCTTAACAAGTGTAGCGGTGTTTGCAACTGCAGGTGTTACTTTTTGGATTGCAGCCTCTGCCTGGACAGTTCTTGCGGGAATCTTCATGTACCTAGTTGGACCAAGAATATGGAAGATAGGAAAGGCTAGAGGACATATAACTCCCGCTGATATGCTGAGCGATTTCTATGACAGCAAAGCTATTGGAGTAATAACTGCAATTGTCATGGCACTTTTCATAATTGCATATATAGTGGTTCAAGCCGTTGGTCTTGGAATAATTCTCGATGTTGCAAGCCAGGGGCACATTCCTTATCAGTGGGCCTCACTAATATTGATACTCGTGGCAGCTGTCTATCTTTTCCTCGGTGGGCTTAGAGCTGCTTACTGGACCGACGTACTTCAGGGAATTTGGATGTACATAGGCATTTTCGTGGCAGCATTGATTATCGTTGGCAAACTTGTACCTGGAGGCTTTGCAGTCCTTATGGACTCCGTTAGGGCAGTGAATCCAAAACTACTAACCATGAATTGGACGCCTCAAAAGATGCTCGGGGCAGTCCTTATATATGGCCCTGGTCTCATGCTTCTCCAGCACCTCTGGATTAAGTACTACATAGCCAAGGACGAGAAAATCCTTAAGACGTCTGCAGTAGGAACTGCAATCTATTTGAGCACCTACTACATTGCCGCCGCGCTAATAGGACTTTCAGCTGCAGTAGCGAATGCAAAGGGAATTCCAGGGGTTCTCGATGCTGGATTTATCTCGGCACTGAAAGCCCAGTATGGAAGTGCCGATGCAGTTGCAGCGGTGATGATATACAAGCTCCTTCATCCAGTTCTTGCAGGATTCCTGCTTGCCGGCGCCACCGCAGCAGCAATGTCAACCCTCGACTCATTCCTAGGCTCAACATCGATGATCTTGGTCAGAGATATCTACCAAAAGCATATCAAGCCCGGTGCAGATGAGGGACATTATGTGCTTGTCAGCAGAGTGTTCATGATAATTTGGGCTCTCATAGGATGGTACTTTGCCCTCCTCAAGCCGGGTCTAATATTCAACATAGCTTCAATTGCCTGTGCTGGTGGACTACAGTTCCTACCCCTCCTTCTTCCAGCAATAGTTCCAAGTACGAAGAGGTACATAAACAGAAACGGTGCCCTTTGGGGGTTAATAATTGGGAGCTTCCTCGCAGCGTTCCTCTCACCACAGATTGGAGGAAAAGTTGGCTTTCCAACTGTTGAGCACCCAGCCGTTGCGGGTTTTGTAGCAGTAATCATCAATCTCATAGTTGCACTCGTAGTTTCAGCAATCACAAAACCCAGTGAAAAGGAGCTTAAAGTTATGGAAGAATACAGAGAAATTCTTACAAAGGCTTAATTTTAAATCTTTTTTCTAATATTTTCTTTTGAGTCCTAGGGGGTGAAAACTCATGAAAGTCGATCTTAACTCCGACCTTGGTGAAAGCTTTGGGAGATACAAGCTTGGGCTTGATGAAGAGGTTATGAAGTATATAACTAGTGCAAACGTTGCTTGTGGCTGGCATGCCGGCGATCCTTTAGTAATGAGAAAAACCGTGAAGCTTGCAAAAGAGCTAAACGTTGCAATTGGAGCTCATCCTAGTTATCCAGACTTGATGGGCTTTGGAAGAAGATATATGGACATAACAAGAGAAGAAGCAAGGAACTATATTCTCTATCAAATTGGAGCATTATATGCCTTTGTAAAAGCTGAGGGGCTTGAGCTCCAGCATGTAAAGCCTCATGGCGCTCTCTATAATGCCCTTGTTAAGGACGAAGAACTCGCCAGAGGGGTTCTAGAGGGAATAGCAGACTTTGATAAGAACCTTATTTTCGTCGGGCTCTCAATGTCAAAGCCCTTGGAAGTTGCAAAGGAGATGGGGCTAAAAGTGGCTCACGAAGTATTTGCAGATAGAGCTTATAATCCAGACGGGACGTTGGTTTCAAGAAGAAAGCCTGGGGCGGTTATACATGACAAAGAGGTGATAGCGGAGAGGGTACTCTCAATGGTCAAGGATGGAGGCGTTAAAGCAATCAACGGTGAGTGGGTGGAGCTTAAAGCTGACACAATCTGTGTCCATGGGGATAATCCAAAAGCTCTTGAGATTACAGCGTACATAAGAAAGCGCCTTGAGGAAGAAGGAATCAAGATTGTGCCTATGAGAGAGTTCATGCGGTGATCCTATGTTCCCTCAGTTCAAGCCTGCAGGTGACTCTGCTTTAGTTATTATTTTTGGGGATACGATAAATGAAAGCATCAACAGGAAAGTGCATGCCGTGGTAAGGGCAATAGAGAAGGCAAACCCAGAGTGGCTCATTGAGGCCGTGCCAACTTACACAAGTGTTTACTTGTACTATGATCCCATTAAAATTTCCTATTCCAAGGTCATAGAAGCTTTGAGGCCTTTTTTATTAGCGAAACCCAAAGAAGAGGAAAAGAAAATCATAGAAATACCCGTTGCATATGGAGGCGAATTCGGCCCGGACATAGATTTTGTGGCAGAGTACAATGGGTTAAGCGTCGATGATGTCATTGAAATTCATTCAAAACCCCTCTATAGGGTATATATGCTTGGTTTTCTCCCAGGGTTTGCTTATTTAGGAGGCATGGACGAGAGAATTGCAACCCCAAGACTCGAGAAGCCACGCCTAAAAGTCCCGGCGGGTAGTGTGGGCATAGCCGGAAAGCAGACGGGGTGGTATGCGATAGAAAGCCCAGGAGGATGGAGACTAATTGGAAGAACTCCATTGAAAACATTCGACCCTTCAAAAAGTCCGCCGAGCATAGTCAAAGCAGGGGATTACGTTAAGTTTATACCAATAAGCGAGGAGGAGTTCCGGGAGCTCTATAAGCAAGAATGGGGCGAGAAGCAATGATAGAACTTGTTAACGTTCCCTCTTTGCTGACCATTCAGGACTTGGGGAGATATGGCAATCAAAAGTTCGGAGTTCCGGTAAGCGGAGCTATGGATGAGATTTCCGCTAGATTGGCAAACTACCTCGTAGGGAATAAGGACAACTTTCCGCTTCTGGAATTTGTCCTAAGAGGTCCAACAATAAGGTTTCACTCTTCAGCGGTTTTTGCAGTTACTGGAGATGTTGAGGTAAGGCTAAACGGCATTCCAATAAATCCCTGGGAAAGCTACTGGGCAAAAAGAGGGGATGTCTTGGAGGTAGGGACCCTAAAGAGTGGCATGTACGGTTACATAGCCTTTGCTGGGGGAATAAAGTGTGAACCAATTCTCGGAAGCTGTTCCACTTATCTGAGGGCAAACTTTGGCAGAGCATTAAAAACAGGAGATATTCTAAAGTTAGACTACGCAATTTTAACCGGAAAGGAGGGCAAAAAGCTTCCGGAAGAGTTCATACCAAAATATTCAAACGAAAGTGAAATTAGGGTAGTCTTAGGGCCGCAGGAAGACCACTTTACAGAAGAGGGAATTAAAACATTTTTAGGCTCTACTTACGAAGTAACTGCAGAATCGGATAGAATGGGATACCGACTAGAAGGACCGAAGATAGAGCATTCGGAAAAAGGTGCTGATATAATTACCGATGCTATTCCCTTAGGTGCAATTCAAGTTCCAAAAAGCGGGAAGCCAATAATAATGCTCGCAGATAGGCAGACAAGCGGGGGATATGCAAAGATTGGAATTGTTGCCAGGGTAGATATCCCAAAGGTTGCCCAAACAAGACCAGGAGGAAAGTTAAGGTTCAAGGCTGTTAGCGTTGAAGAGGCTCAAGAAGCTTTAAGAAGGCGTGAAAGAACCATGGAAGCCTTAAGGCTATTCCTCCTTGGAGAGTTGAGAGCATATAAGCTGAAAGCTCTCGGGGAAGAGATAGTAGCCTTCATAAAAGTAGAAAAGAAGAGGTAGTTATTCTTTCTCCCGCATAACGCGGGCTAGCTTGTATTTTTTCCCATCACATTCAAAATCCCCAAGAATTTCAAGAATTTTGACACTATCACCCTCAAAAAGGCCTTCCGGCCTAACAAGGTTTTGCTTTTCTGGATCATTGCACTCTACAAAGCTCAGCTTTATCTTCGAGCCCACTATCGCTACCCTTGGTTCCACTGCTACCTCTATTGCCGGCTCTACAACTTCAACAACCCGTACTTTTCCCTCATGAAGAGGGCACGAGTGCTCTATGTTTCTAACTCTTACAACTTTGTACCTCCTTCCGGGTTCGAGGTTCCCTACGCAGACCCTTGCTAATCTGCAGGTTTTACATGGATCTGCCGGACCGTAATAGATGAACTCTACTCCCGGTTTTGCAAGCTTTTCACCAACCAGCGTGATTACCATTTTAACACCCCCTATGAAGGATGATCATATTACACCCGTTATTTTAGCCGCTTTCTCAGCTGCTTCTCTTGTGAGACCATCTTTACCTAAAATTGTATACCTACCAGGTCTGATTGTGTGGGCTATTGTTAATGCCTCCACAATGTACTCTGGATCAATTCCTAACTCGTATGCATTAGTAGGTGCCCCGACCTTCTTTAAGGTTTCCCTAATTCTCTGCCACTTAAGACCGTGAAGGTATGCCATTATTATCGTCCCAACTCCACATTGCTCTCCATGAAGGGCGGGCTTTGGAGCAATTGCATCCAATGCGTGGCTAAATAGATGCTCCGCACCGCTTGCTGGTCTTGAAGAGCCTGCTATACTCATCGCTACACCGCTGGATATTAACCCCTTTATCACTTTTCTCACACTTTCCTCATTGCCCAGCCGTATGATATCAGCGTTTTTAATAACCATCTTTGCGCTCATAAGAGAAAGTGAAGCGGCATATTCGCTAAAATATTCCCCTTTAATCTTGTGAGCTAGCTCCCAATCTTTTACCGCTGTAAGGTTGCTTATCATATCTCCAACTCCCGCTGCAAGATAGCGGTATGGGGCGGTTTTTATAACCTCAACATCCGCAATAATCGCTACAGGTGGACGAGCTTTTATTGATGTTTTGGTGCCAAGATCCTTTATTGAAGCGTTTGCACTTGCTATGCCGTCATGAGAAGCCGTTGTTGGGAAGCTTATGAAGGGGATATCGGCCTTAAAAGAAGCCAATTTGGCAACATCTATTATGCTTCCTCCCCCAACACCAATAACCCAGTTTACATTCTCATCCCTTATTACATCGAGGGCATTTTCAACTTCTTTCATTGAAGCTTCTTTCACCATCAAGCTCTTTACATCAAAAAAATCTTTTAAATGCTTCTCTACGTCTTTTCCAGCAATTTCTTTTGTTTTTGGACCGTAAAGAATTAGACTCTTTTCACCCAATTTGAGCCTTTTGGCAACTTGACTAACTTTATCTTTGAGGTTTTCACCAAGAAGAACCTCTCTTGGTAGCTCCATTAAATGCATGATAACCACCCTTCTATTTTTCTCCTTCAGAGCTTAAAAAATAATTGGAGGAAAAAGTTTTAACTACTCTTGGAATATTCATTCAGGTGATTAAATGAGCATTGGAGAGGTCTTTCAGAGATATTTCATAGATCCAATAAGGTATAATCAAGGCTACAATATTGTAAATACCCTTACATATGCAATACTTCTTGGATTGGCAACCCTTGGGGTATATAAGGGTCTTAAAAAACTCGGTATAAAATATGACAACGCTTTCTTTAGAGCCCTCATCCCATACATGATTTTGGGCTCATTTTCGAGAGCTTTAACAGATGCAACGATAATCCCTAGGAGTTATCTAACCGTAACACCAGGCATATATTTCGTCATGGGTATAATAGCATCCTTAGCACTTTTAATAACCCACAAACTTTTTGAAGACTGGAGAAAAGTATTTCTCTACTTTGGATGGGCCCTTGTGGGAGGGGAAGTTCTTCTTCTGCTTTTTAACTTAGACAAAGTACGCTTCAACTTTGAGGTTTTAAAGTACTTCATTCCCTTTGTATCACTCGCCCTAGCTGTGGTATATCTCCTTTCCAAGAGGATAAGGCTCGTGAGAGACAATTCTTACCTTTTCTATGCTCACTTCTATGACGCAACAACAACGTTTGTGGGTGTTGATTTTCTCGGTTACTGGGAGCAACACGTGTTGCCAAGGTACCTCATGAACCTGACAGGAACTGCTGCAGTTATGTACTTTTTGAAATTTTCCGTTCTGATAATTGCCCTTTACCTAATGGAGGAGCTTCAGGAAAGCGAGAGCGAGAAAGAGCTTATGGACTTTATAAAGATGGTGATGTTTATCCTCGGCTTTGCTCCGGGGACAAGAAATCTTTTGAGAATGCTTATGGGGGTTTAGAGATGTATGACTGGAACGAGATAGCCCTTAATCTTGCAAAGGATATCGAAAGAGAGATCATGCCCCTCTTCGGGACAAAAAAAGCCGGAGAATTTGTTGGTTTTAGTCCAAGTGGAGATAAAACCAAACTTGTAGATAAGATCGCAGAAGATGTGGTTCTAGAGTATCTCAAACCTCTTGGGGTAAACATAGTGAGTGAGGAGACAGGGAACATAGATGTTGGAAGTGAGTACACAGTTGTTGTTGATCCTATTGACGGTTCCTTTAACTTCATTCATGGCATTCCAATCTTTGGATTCAGCTTTGCAGTGTTCAAAAAGAAAAAGCCCATTTATGCCATGCTCTATGAATTTATTACAGAGAACGTTTATGAGGGAATCCCTGGAGAGGGAGCATATCTAAACGGTGAGAAAATACGAGTCAGGCCTTTAAACGAGAAGTCAATCTCAATAAGCTTCTACACGAGGGGAAGAGGAGCAAAGCTTGTTGAAAAAGTTAAGAGAACAAGGACTTTAGGAGCTATAGCAATTGAGCTTGCTTACCTTGCTAGAGGGTCTCTAGATGGGGTAATAGACATAAGGAACTATGTAAGGCCTACCGATATAGCAGCCGGTTATATGATCGCAAAGGAAGCTGGGGCTGTTATAACTGACGACAGAGGAGAAAACGTGAAGTTTAGATTAGATGCAACAGAAAAGCTGAACATAATAGTTGTGAATGATAAAAAGCTCCTCGAACTTATACTTGAGAGTATTTGACAATCGGCGAAAGATTTAAAAATAAAGCGCAAAGAGGTATATGCGGAAGTGCCGGGGTGGCTCAGCCTGGTCAGAGCGCCCGGCTCATAGGGCCGCTCCCCTTCGGGGGAGCCTGGGAAACCGGGAGGTCGCGGGTTCAAAGCCCGCCCCCGGCACCATTTACAATATTTCTTGGTGTTCTTATGTTGCTTACAAACCATGCTAGAGAGAGAATAATCAACGTCTTTCAAAAAGCAGAAGACATAAGAGAATATACTCAGCCCTTCTGGATTTTCTTAAGGGAGCAGAAAAAATTGAGGTCAGTGATAGGATTGTTATATTCACCGATAAAAGAAAATCCCTTGTGTGCTCTAGGCTTGAGTGTAGGAAGCTCAATACTGCAGAGATTGTCAAAGAGGTTAAAAACACCGAAGAAACCTACGAGTGCGTATTCTGGGGGGATAAAAAGGTTGCAAAGAAAACTACCCCAAAGAAGTTTTTAAACGAAATCCCTAACGGCAACTTTTACTTCTACATAAACAGGGAGAAGAAAGTCATTTATGTGGGAGGAGAAGAGCCTCTGCTTGCCATAACCTTCAGACCAGCAAAAAGGAAAGAAAGGGACTATGTTGGGACTATGAATATTTCCCCAAAGGGCTCCTCTTGAATAAGCTCAACCTTTCCCATGTTGGCCAGAAAGAGTAAGTAGAGAAAGGTTCTTGCTATTATCTTGGGAGTTGGATCAAATATCAGCTCCCAGAATGATATTTTCTCCTTTGTTTCCTCGTAAAGTTCTTTGACTATTGCATAAAGTCTGTTCACATGCTTTTCTATATCCACCCTGAAGTCATCAACAACGAATATTTCTTCCTCAATCTCAACTTTCTTTTTCTTCCGCGGTTTTTTTCTCTCTGCTTCTTCCAATGCATCCATAAGAGCTTCAATGAGATCATCAAGAGTGTAATAGCGCTCCACTCTCCTAAGTGGGGGCACGTAGGGTTCCACATCAACCCTTATCCTCTCTTCTTTCTTTTCTTCCTCTTCTTCTTCATTGCCGTAAAGGAGAGCTTCTGTTTTCATTCTGAGAAGAATGGAAGCGGCAAGAATTGCTCTGGCTGATAGTCTTAAATCGAGATCCTGCATCTCCCTAATCCGTTCGATGTACTTTTCTGTGAGGTCAACTATGTCTATGTTCCAAGGGTCAACCTTGCCCATTGTGACAAGCTGAAGAAGGATGTCAATTGGAGTTATCTCTTCCTCTCTTCTGTGTTCCATTTTCCTTCACCTAGATTGCTGCATTTGCATTCTTTGCTCTTGCCTTTTCTAAATATTCCATTGCTTTCTCAAGGCTTAGGCTCACAACTCTTGAAATTCCGTTGCGCATTGATACCCCTATAATCTTGTCCGCGTTGGCCATCATCACATCTCTGAGAGTTATTACTATAAACTGGCTATCTTTAGAGGCTTCTTTTATTAAATCGGCGACTCTCTTTACGTTTGCATCATCAAGGTGGGCATCGATTTCGTCGAAGAGATAAAACGGGGCTGGCTTAAAGTGTTGAATTGCAAAGACAAAAGCTAATGCCGTCAATGCCTTCTCCCCACCGCTCATAGCTTCTATTCTCTTCACGTCCTTTCCAGCTGGCTTTGCCTCTATGTCCAATCCTCCGCTGAAGGGATCTTCTGGGTTTTCGAGTATTAACCTAGCCTCTCCACCGGGAGAGAGCTTTGCAAACAGTTCCGAAAAGTTCTTTGCAATGGCATTCAAAGTTCTCAGGAAGACGTTCTTCTTTTGTGCCTCTATTTCGTTTATAAACTCGATGATGCTATCCTTCTCTGCTTCAAGTCTCTCCCTCTTTGACTTGAGCTCCAGATAACGTCTCTCCACAACTTCATAGTCTTCAATGGCCTTCATGTTAACAGGTTCGAGTCTTCTAATTTCTTCCTCCATCTCGTCTATTTCTTCCCTGAGCTTCTCTAGATCAAGCGGAATTTCCTTAACAAGCTTAATATCGTGATGCCTAAGCTCCCTATTCCTCTCTTGGAGCTGAGTCTCGTATTGGGCAATTCTTATCTTAAGGGAGTTTGCCTCAATTCTAAGTTTTTGCAAAGTATCTTTGAGCTCTTCCTTTTTCTCCCTTAGCTGAGATATTTCCTCCCTCAGCTTCTCCTTCTCATCCCTAAGATGTCTAAGTTCTTCTTTAACCTTTTCCTCCGCCTCTTGTAGTTTCTTGAGCTCTTCCTGTAGCTGAATAATGTCTTCTTCATTTTTGCTTATGCTTGCCTTGAAAGCGTTTATTCTGTTTATAAGCCCCTCAATCTCTTCCTCTAGATCAGCTTTCCTTGGAATCAGCTCCTCGTTAATTCTAATATCGAGATTTTCAAGCTTTGATTCAACTTTGCTGAGCTCTTCCCTAAGGGCACTAAGCTCGTGCTCTACTCCCCTTATCTTCTGGTTAAGCTCCCTTGCCTCTGGATTGTCAAGCGCCTTTCTCAGCTTTTCTCTCTTCTTCTCAAGCCTCTCTATCCTTCCGCTGAGCTTTGCAAGCTCGCCTTTTCTCTGATGCATTAATTTTTCGAGCTCTTTTATTCTCTTTTCTCCCTCTTCAATTTCCTCTTTTAATGCACTGTCCTCACTGAGCAATCTGTCCATTTCCTTTTGGAGAACTTGAAGATCCTTTGAAAGATCGCTCTTTTTCATTCTCAGCTCAAACAGCTCCCTCTCCAGACTCTTCTGCTCAACTTTAAGAGCGTTTATCCGGGATTCCAAAGACTCCCTTTCCCTTTCTAGAGCCTCTAGGTGTTTCTTTATTTCATCTGTCTTTACCCCAAGCTTTGCTTTTGGTCTGTAATATCCTCCAACAATTGCTCCACTCCTCTCTAAAAGCTCTCCTTCAAGTGTAACCATTCTGACTTTTCCAATTCCAACTTCTCTGGCTTCCTTCATGTCACTGACTATAAGCGTATCTCCAACTGCGAAGGAAACCGCATTTTTGAACTTAGGATTGTATTTAATAACATCCATAACGGGAATTCCCTTCGAAGTTTCGGCAAGTTTACGCGACCTTATTTTGTTTAGTGGAAGAAAAGTAAGCCGACCAAGTTTGTTTTTCTTGAGGAAGGTTATTGCTCTCTCCGCAACTTTATCATCTTCAACAACCACGTTGTCTGCATGGGAACCGAGGGCAACTTCAACCGCAGTAAGATAGCTCTCGTCCTTGACCTTTATAAGCTCCGCTAAGGAACCGTAAATCCCGGGGATATTTGCCCTCTTCAATGCCTCAAGTGTCCTATTACCGCTAATTTCTCTCTGTGCTTCGGCCTTTATTAGCTCTTCACTTACTTTCTTAATCTCTGGAAGTATTTTTTCCAGCTTTTGTTGCTTTTCTTCAAGCTCTTTCTCAAGATTTCTCAGCCTGTTGGTGATTTTTTCCATTTTGGCCTCTATTTCAGATAATCTGGACTTCCTCTCCTCGATCTCCTTTTTGGTTTCCTCAATTTTACCTTTGAGTGCCAATCTTTTTGCGGAGTTTTGAGCGTTTTTTGTATTGATCCTCTCTATCTCATCCTTCATCTTTTCTATTTCGCTTTCTTTGAGGTAGTACTCCTTTTTTGAGTCTTCAAGTTCTTTTTCAACTTTATCAAATTCTTCTTTGGCTATGGAGAAGTTTTTGTCTATTTCCGCCAGCTTTAAAACAAGTTCATTCCTTTCCTTTTCCTTTTCCTGTATTTCTTTGAGGAGTCTTTCTTTTCTCTTCTTCCATCTTTCTATTGCAGATTTGCTCTTTTCTATCTCCTCAGAAACGGCCTTAAGTTCTTCCTTTGTTTTTGCAAGTCTTCTTTGACTTTCTTCAATCTCTCTATTCGCTATCTCAATATTCCTCTTCGCTAACTCTATTTTGGAGGTAACATCACTTATTTTCCTCGTTACTTCAAGAATACCATCCTCACTCCTTTCCTCAAGTTCCTTTTCAATTTGATTAAGACTTTTTTCCTTTTCGATTATTTCCTTTGCAATCTCTTTCAGCCTTTTGCTCATCTCTTCGATTTCCCCTTCGATTTCCTTATCTCGTTTTTGACTTTCTGCAATTAGGTTTTCGAGCCTTTTCACTTCTCCTACGAGTAGAGTTGTTCTAGCTATCTCCAGCTTTTCTTTTAGATCCAGATATCTTAACGCATCATTTCTTTCTTTTTCAAGCTTGTCGAGCTGTGTTTTCACTTCCCTAATCAGCAGGTCAACTCTTGCCAAGTTTTCTTCTGCCTGTTTCAATTCTTCAAGGGCTTTCTTTTTCTTTTCATCGTATTCTGCAACTCCGGAAATTTCGTCTATTATCATTCTCCTCTCGGTTGGACTCATTTTAATGAACTTGGTTATATCACCCTGGAGCACCAAATTGTAGCCGTCAGGGGATATCATCGCAGCGCTCAGCAAATCGAGGATGTCACTTCTGCTGGTTCTTTTCCCGTTAAGCCAGTAATTACTCCTTCCATCAGGGTAAACACGTCGCTTTATGATTACCTCATCCTCGTCTATTGGAAAGCCCCTGTCTTCGTTGTTGAAATAGATTGTAACCTCAGCATATTTAGCCGGTTGTTCCTCCCTTGTACCGGCAAATATTAGGTCACTTATCCTTGTCGCACGCATAGCCTTTGCTGAAAGCCCACCAAGAACGAAGAGAATAGCATCACCAATATTGCTTTTGCCGCTTCCATTGGCACCAACTATCGCTGTAAATCCGCGAGAAAAAGGAACCACAACCTTTCTGTTTCCATATGATTTGAAACCTTTCATCTCCAATCTCTCTACATAGGGCATATTTAACACCTAAGCCGAAGTAAGGTAAAACGTAGTTATATACCTTTCTCCGCATTAAGATAGCATACCCTCAAGCTCAAGAATCTTCTTTTGCCGCAAATAAACCACGGGAATGCCGATTTCACGGAGTTTTCTTTTTAGTGCTTTGTCGTTAGTGCATACTATCACATTTGGCGTTTTTAGTGCAAACTCAAGTATCTGTTGATCTATGGGTTTCTCTCCAAACCTGCCTATCTCAATAGTGTTAAACTTCTCAGCCAGCTTTTTGGCCATTTTGACAGCGATGAGGTCTTTTCCTTTGACCTTGCGCTCTATTACCTCAAGCTCATCAAGGACAACATTCGGAATCAGTATCTCAAACTTTACATCAAGGATTCTATGAAGCTCACCTATTATATCAACCCCAAACTGGCCAGGGACTAAAAGAAAATTCGTGTCTGGGACAACAATCCACTTCCGCATAAAATCACCAAAAAAAGGGAAAGGTCACTCCCTTATGAAGCCATAACCAATAAGCCTCCATCTCGACCCTACCTGTCTGCTAATTGCGACTCTTTCCTCAGGCTCTGCACATATTGGAATTTGAAGCTTGAGTTCAATTTCACCCTTGCCTAATCCAGTTACAAGACCCATTGTTCTTGCTGTTCCTACGTTAAGGAGGAGTATCTCTTTTCTCTTTATTGGTTCTACTTTGAGTTCCTCCTCAGTTCCAACTACTCTCTCTAGGAGATGCACCTCCAATCTGAGGTCTTGCCAAACTGGTGGAAGCCTGCCCGGTTTTCCGACAACATTACCAGCCATTAAATCTCCTTTAGTCAAGAAAGGATCAAGCTTAGTTCCAACTCCTACCAGTCCACCGGGATATGCCTCTTCTACGAATCTTCCTCCCGCTTGAAGAGAGACTATCTCAGTGGTTATAGGTTCGTACTTTATTCTTCCATGCTCTTCATATGGAACTCCGGGCCGTATCTCAATTTCATCCCCAACTCTGAGCTTTCCTTGAATAATTGATCCTCCAATAACACCACCCACGAGCTTTTCTGGAGGAGTACCTGGCTTATTGACGTCAAAACTTCTTAAAACAAGCATTCTTGGCGGTTTGTTTGGATCCCTTTTAGGAGTTGAAATAAAGTCCTCTATAGCCTTTGTCAGTACGTCTATGTTTGCTCCATGAAGAGCGGATATTGGTATTATGGGAGCATTTTCCGCTACAGTGCCTTTAATGAACTCCTTAATCTGGCTATAGTTTTCCATTGCCTGCTCCTTTGTTACGAGTTCAATCTTGTTTTGGGCAATTATTATGTTTTTATTTCCTACTATCTGCAGTGCCATTAGATGCTCTCTTGTTTGGGGTCGTGGACATGGTTCATTCGCTGCAATAACCAAAACTGCGCCATCCATAAGAGAGGCTCCAGCCAGCATTGTGGTCATTAAGGCCTCATGCCCCGGAGCGTCTATAAAAGAGACTCTCCTCTCGAATTCGGTCTCAGCTCCACAATACGGGCATTTTGGAGAAGTAGAATACCTTCCACAGCTTGGGCACTTTCTTATTTCAGCATCGGCAAAACCTATTTTGATTGTAATACCTCTTCTGAGCTCCTCGCTATGCGTATCTGTCCAAATTCCAGTTAGGGCTTTTGTTAAAGTTGTCTTCCCATGATCAACGTGACCAACCATACCAATATTAACTTCAGCCTGCTTAAACTTCTTCTTTGCCATTTTCCTCGCCTCCAAAATTAAGGGTTTGTTCTCCCTTATTAACCTTACCACAAGGACTTTTAAATTAATCGATGACAATAAAGATTAAAGAATGGAGAAGGAAGCTTCATGGGTAGAGAATTTTAATGTTTATTTGAGCAATTTCAGGGCTTATTGTATTGCCTCTAACGGTTTTCTTCCTTCTTTCTCCCCTTTCCTGAGGCCTAAATCCTGGACCTCTTGAGAGGAGAATCCTAACCCTTCTTGCCCCGTGAACATCAGGCCTCATGGGAAATCCATCCTTATCTGTTCCACCAGTTATTTTAAGCTTAACATTGGCTGGAATTTCACTTCCAAAGATTTCACTTAGGTTAAGCCCCAACTCCTTGGCCTCTATTTCATCCCCTATCTTAAGACCGATCAACTTATCTGCTTCAGCTCCACTAATTTCAATCTGCTTTGCGATACCACTCTTTGGATCGGATATTACGAGCTTAAATGTTGCCATTTCCTCCCACCTCCACGTTCATTAGCGGGATTCATTGGGTAAAACCCCTTGTCCACCATGGGCTAAGCAGTTTCATTTAAAAAGGTTTCTTTATTTGAGTTGAGGTTGCTAAGGATAAGTCGACGGGCAATACTAGAAACCTTATCTTGGCAGCATTGGACTATAATAATGCGAAAATTAAAAAGAAAAACAAAAATCTGGCTCACTTCCGAGCAAGGGCGATAGCCATTTTCCATATCCTCACAACATACTCCGTAGTAGGTGGATAACTCTGAACAACTTCGACGATCTCTGCTTCCTTTTTGAAAACCGAGAAGTCTTCCAGCACTTTTTCGAGTATTTCCTTTTTTGGTGCTTTCCAGATGGTATACGAACCATCAGCGAAGTTATAACTGGCTAAAAACTCTACTCCTTTAGGAAGTTCTGTGCCTTCAACCAAAGTAGATTCAAAGAATCTAGCAGCTTCCTTCATTGCAGCTGTCAGCTCTTCAGGGGCCCACTTATGGGTTATAATATACATCGGCAATTTTTACACCTCCAAAATAACTTCTTATTAAGATCTCTCATGGTATTAGAGGGGGACATACAAGGGAGAGGGAGAATTGTCCAAGGCTTTCATGATGCCCCAATCAGTTACTTACTCCTCTCTCTAACTGAAGTTTTTCAATTGTAACTAGTGTTCTTGTTATATTTAAAGATTTTCATGATCAGATTAGGATTTAAGTAACATTTAATTTTGCCTAAGACAATAAATCCATCATTAAATCTTTAGAAACTTACACAGTATTATAATATCAAAAACTCTCGAATAGTTCAAGTTTACTATCAAAACTTTTTTATATCCCTTCACTTATCCTCTCAACAAGAGGTGAGAGAATGGCCAAGGAAAAAACAACCCTACCCCCAACCGGTGCAGGTTTAATGAGATTCTTTGATGAGGATACAAGGGCAATAAAAATAAGCCCAAAAGGGGCAATAGCGATAGTTTTGATATTTGTAGCCATTGAGATACTGCTCAACGTGTTTGGTCACCAGATATTCGGCTAAAGGATGGTTTTCTTTAATCCCCTTGCGTTTAATTCTTCGTTCACTATTTTTCTCATGACATCCTCAATGTATCCCTTAACGAGGGTCTCAACGTCTGCTTTTATCTGGTCTATATCATGTCTCAATCCTTCCAAGAGCTTTATGTACTCCTTTGCCATTTCAAGCTGTCCCTCTTGCTTTATAAGCTGTTCTTTTAAGTGTTCAAAGTCCTCTTTGAGAACCTGAAGCCTCTTCACCTCTCTCGTGAGTTCATCAATTTGTTTGATTAGCTTTGAGTTTTCTTCCTTCAGCTCCGCAATAACTTTCTCTTTGTGCTCTAACTCTTTCACCAAGGCATTATATTCCGAGGCTATATGATGGAGTCTCTCTATTTCCCTTATTGGTGGAACTTGGCCATTTCCAAGTATTATGACATCTGGACCAACGCTGACAATGTCAGTAGGCTTGATCTTTATCTTTCTTTCACTTGAGAACATACCAGGCTGGAGTTCACCGCTCTTACTTATGTTCTCCAAAGGCTTGATTTTTAGAATGAAATAAAACTGGTCTTGGTCGACTTCTACATTAATATCCGTCACATAACCGAGTATCTGGCCATCGGTTAATGAAACCACAAATTTATTAACAAGCTGATTTCCCTGTTGGCTCTCCATAGCACCACCTAAGAAAGATTTTTGAAGTTACTCTACTTAAGCCTTTCCAAGATCAAAAGGTGAGAGTCAATGATAATTTTTGTTGGAAGGTCAAATGTTGGGAAAAGCACACTGATATTTAGGCTTACTGGGAAGTACGTTAAAAGGGGTAAGAGGCCAGGGGTAACAAGAAGACCAATAGAGATAGGATGGCGGGGAAAAACGATAGTCGACATGCCAGGTTTTGGATTTATGAGCGGAGTACCAAAGCACGTTCAAGAAAAGATAAAAACGGAGATAGTGCACTTTATAGAAGACAACGCCGATAAAATTGAGCTTGCGGTTCTGGTTATAGATGGAAAAAGTGCTCTTGAAATTATTGAACGATGGGAGAAGAGAGGGGAAATACCTATCGATGTCGAGTTCTTCCAGTTTCTCCAAGAGCTTAACATACCAACCATAGTCGCAGTTAACAAGATGGACAAAGTGAAAAACCTAAATGCAACCATAAATCGCCTTATAGAGAAGTTTGGACTCAACGGAACATGGGAAGACTACAAAGATGTTTTCCTGCCAATTTCAGCAAAATTTGGGACAAATTTGGATCAACTTAGAAAATTAATAGAAGAAAAAATCAGAGTGTCTCGAGAACAACGTGGGTAATTGTTTCTCTAACGCCATCAAGAGATGCTATCTCTTCAAGTATCTCATCAAGTCTTGTTTTATCCGCTTCAACAACGAGGTCTATGTCACCGGTGACTCTATAAACGCGCTTAACTTTGAGCTTTCTGATTGCATCGTAAACTGATTTTCTTTTGGTGGGCTCAATTCTGACAAAAATAAAGACATCCCCTTTCTTTTCTCCTAAGAACTCCAACGCCTTGTCCGTAAGATCTATGAACCCTCTACCCGTTCTTATGTATCCAAGCTCCTTAAGAGTTTTGAGATGATTGCTTAAAGCCTGCCTCGTTATTCCCAATTCCTCCGCTATTTCATCCTGAGTTTTTTCAACGGTATGCACTTCTATAGTTTTTCCCTCTTTGTAGAGCTTTTTAAGCAACTCCACCTGTCTTGATGTAAGTGCAGCTTCGGCGTTCATTTTTACCACCTCATTTCAGTTATCTTTGCAATCACAAACTAATAGGTTTAATACTCTAATAAATCTTTTGGTCTTTGTAAATTGATTCTGCTACTTAGTTCCCCATAAATTCCGGGGTTAACTTTTTAATTGTTTCCTTTTTACTTTCAACCATGAACAAAGCAAAATACACACAGGAAGTCCCAGAGGATAGGAAAGAAGTCCTCAAGGTTATCCAAGAAGCCAAAAAGCCCCTCAAGATCATGATAGTGGGTGGAGTTGATAGTGGAAAAACCACTCTAACGGTGTTTCTGGCCAATGAACTTCTCTCTCAAGGATTTAGGGTGGCAATTGTGGATAGCGATATAGGGCAAAAAGGCATTTTACCGCCCGCTCTTATAAGCCTTGGATTTCCTGAAGGCATTTTCACATCAATGGAAGAGATCAGGCCTATAAAGCATTATTTTGTTGGTACAATAACTCCAAATCAGTTTTTTGGCGAGATGGTAACTGGAGTTAAGCTCCTTGTTAATGAAGCAATTAAAAGAAAAGCCGATGTTGTCATGACCGACACTACCGGCTTAGTTCACGGTTCTGGAGTTGAGCTGAAGAGAATGAAAATAGAGATCGTCAAGCCCGATTTGATACTGGCTTTACAGAGAAAAGATGAGCTCGAGGATATTCTGAAACCCTTTGAAACCAAAACAAAGATTATTAGGCTGGTGATTAGTGAAAATGCAAAACCTCATACAAGGGAGGAAAGAAGAAAGATAAGAAAAGAAAAATGGAAAAAGTACTTTGAAAACTCCAATGAATATCCTCTAGACCTTCGAAAGTTTTACATCAGCGGCACTCTGATGTTCCAAGGAAGAGAGATCAGCGAAGAAGAAAAGAGCATCCTGGAGAACCTCTTTAGATGGCTTGTTTTTCATGGAAGGAAAATTACCAGCAGATACTTTGTTGTAAAAGCCGATATCGGAACTTTCCCAAGAAATTTCGATAAAAACACCATGAAAGCTATAGATCTTGAAAATTTGAGCAATCTTCTTGTTGGTTTTATAGACAAGGATGGTTTTTGCTTGGGACTTGGGCTTCTAAAACTAATAAACTTTAAGGAGCTTAAAGCTCACGTACTGACTCCCCTAACTGAAGCCGAAGTTAACAATGCCGTTGAAATAAGATTTGGGAGAATCAGAGTGAGAGAAGACGGAGAGGAACTTGGACTTTTAAACAGGGACGCCCTTTAGAGAAAGGTTTTTTAACCGCTTGCTCATTTTAATATTAGGTGTACCTAATGGAACTTAAGGGATTCGTGGAAATTCTAAGGCCAGCGAACTGTGTTGTAGCGGGTTTGGTTGGAATCTTAGGTGCTACTGTGGCGTTAGGAAGTCTTCCCGGTTATGAAAAAAGCTTAATGATTTTCCTTGTGGTATTCCTAGGGTGTAGCTGGGGCAATATTATCAACGATTACTTTGACTATGAGATCGATAAAATTAACCGACCCACTAGGCCACTTCCTAGAGGAGCACTATCAAGAAAAGCCGCTCTTGTTTATGGATTGTGCTTAGCCCTCTTGGGGCTTTTGATAGGATATATGCTCAACCTGTTGGCATTTTTATTTGCCTTTGGGGCCTATCTCCTGATGTATCTCTACGCCTGGAAGTTAAAGCCCACCCCTTTTGTTGGAAATCTTACAGTGGCAACCCTTACAGGAGTTACCCCTCTTTATGGAGCTATTGCAGTAGGCAAGATTGGTCTTGCCGGTTATCTCGCACTTTGTGCATTTTTAGTGAATGTCGCGAGGGAAATATTCAAAGATATAGAGGATGTTGAGGGAGACAGAGCTCATGGAGCCAAAACCCTACCTATTATCTGGGGCGTTGAAAGAGCCTCAAAAATGGGAGTTCTATTTAGTCTCGCTACTATACTTGCTTCATTCTTGCCAGTAAAGGCCGGAATTGGCCTTGGATACCTCCCGATAATAGTGGTAGATGGGATAATTTTATTCTCATCATACGAAATTTTAAAAGATTCATCTCCAATTACCGCTGGGAAAGCCCAAAGAAAGTTAAAGATTGCTATATATTTGGCGGTGTTCAGCTTTTTGTTGGGATCATTAACAAAGGAGGTGTGAGATTATGGAACTTAAAGACCAAATCAAAAACAAGCTATCCGATGAAGAGTTGTGGATGATCATCACTTTCAAAACTCCCTATGGTCCCGGGGAAACTATGGACAGACTTGCCAATATTTTAGAGGAGCTCGGATGGAAAGTTGTGTTTAAAGCCAACTGGTGGACTGCGAATATTCCCTACGGAGTTATTAGAATAGATATTAAGCAAGATGGAAAAGAAAAGATCGTGATCGGAAGGTGGATACTAAGCAACAAGTGCGAGCTTTTAAAAATAGAAAGCATGGATCTAGAGAGAGGCAAAAATGAGTTTTATAGGCTCATAGACGGGATAACCTCAACTCTAATCTACGATCCAGTAATTAGGACAATGAGAGAGCAGTACTGATTTTCCTTTTCAAAATTTAAAAGAAAGGGCTATTCAAGTATCTGGTAGTAGCCGACTTCGGGCTCGAAAATTTCTCCTTCCGCAAGAAGGGCTCTAATTGCTTCTTCGACTGTTTCTGGATCGTATTTATCTTGGAGTTTTCTCTGGATGAACTTCAACGAAACCGCGGTACCTTTTGATCTGAGTATCTCCAACACAGCTTTCTTAACTTCTTCTAGTTCTCTACTGACTTCTGTTGATTCCTCCTCAAATAATTCCTCCTCAAAAGCAGCCTCTTCGGCTTTTTGCTCCATTATTATGCCGTAAAGCTCATCTATTGTAGTGAGCATGTCTTCACTTATCCCCTTGTTCTTTGCAATCACCTTAGCCTTTGCGGTAATTCCGTAGGTGTTGTATATCTCAAATGCGGTCCTGACTTTTTTAATGTGCTCTACTTTCTCTCTAAGCGCTTCATAGCGGTGAAGTATCCACATGTTGGGATCGACTTTACTAACTCCTTCAACTAGTATTTGCTTATCATCTCTCCACTCTGCTATTTTTCCAATCAATTGAACTATGTCGCCCCTCTTTACCAGGCGAACGAACCTTGTGTCATCTCTAAACCCAAGAACCCATATCACGCCAGTCCCATCATCTACCTGGAACTTTCCGTAGGTTTCATCCTCTGCAATTATGGGCTCTCTAACTACAGTTCCCACTATTTTCGCCCTGTATACCTTTCTTGCATCCTTCGTGATGAGATAATTTGGCTCAAAATCGCCCTCACTCTTAACGTAAAATCCCTCTAGGATGTCTTTTATGTAAACCCTAGTTGAAGGTAATCTCTTTTTCATTCTAACCACCACACGAGAGCATTTTCAAGCTTGGGTAGGAGTTTCTCCTCAAGTTTTTGAATCTCTTCCAGATACTCCAGATTTACATTGCTGAAATCCTGAACTACCTCTCCATAGATGTGCACCTTCTCATTTCTAATGACCCTGCCAATTACCCTCACCATCTGTCCAATTTTTGGCAAAATGTTCTCCTCACATTCAATTGCAATCACTCCCGTCCCATCATCGAGCCAAAAGATGTAATCTATTTTGTCAACTTTAACAACCTTGCCGACTAATGAAACCCTAACGTCTTCTGGAGTTATCTCAGCAATTTTCTTTTCAACTGCGGGCCTTCTTCTCCTAATTTGAGGAACATCTTCCATCTCACTCTACCTCCTTCAAGAGTTCTCTCCTGACTCTTTCGATTTCTCTTTCGTAATCAACCTCATCCCATGAAGATGCCTTCAATATAAGGCCCAAGAATCTGTCCTCAAAGACGTTCCCCCTGACTATTATTTCCTTTCCAAGAACATGATAGAACTCTTCCTCTGCCAGCTTTCTTCCGGCTTCTCTTATGGTCAATCCACTATTCACGAGCTCTTTAAGCTTCTCGCTGATATCTTCTGGCTCAGCCCCAAGGATTTCCACTACATCATCTCCAAAGAGGGTAACCCTTATGTAGCCCGTTGAATCATCGAGACCAAAGTCCAGTATAGTGGCTTTAATTGGCTTGACTTCACCGTGCTCTATACACACCCAACTCTTGGTTGATTGGTCATAGTCAACTTTTCTCCTGCACTGGGGGCATGCATCGTATGCTATAACCCTGTAAAGCTTTGCTATTGTGCCCCTAACTTCGACAAACTTTTCCCCGCCCATTAAGTCTTCTATGCTCTTTCTTGTGTAGTCATAACTTCTGACTTCCTCAATTGATGGGATTTCCTTGACCCTCGGGTCTTCAGGGTTTATTATCACCCTACTCCTAAAGTTAACATGAAGCTCTGGAAGTCCTCTAAGACTTTCTCTCACATCTGCGTTTATAATCTTGAGCACTGTACCAGGCTGAATCTCATTATAGTACTTCGCAATCTCGGAATCCCACAAAACAACTCTTGCTCTTCCAGTGTTGTCGTAAACTAAAAGAGCAGCAACTCTACCCGTTGAGCCGTCTTTCTTAGTATACTCTCTAACGGGATACTTGCGCAAAACTCTACCAACCACGTTTATGTTCCTCATTCCGGGAACCAAATCCGATATATGAATTAGAGCAGGCTCCTCCTCCTTGGTTTCTACTCCAAGTTGCTCTGCCAAGAGAAGCGCAGCCGCATGTTCGGATATTTCATTAGTCTGAGCTATCTCTTTGATTTTACGCTCTATCTCCTTTAGACTCATCCCCGTTTTTTTCCTTATCCTATCCACAATTTCCTCTTTCGTTATAACCGGCATATACACTCACCTGAATAGTAATTCGCAGAGCAGGTATTTAAAGTTTTTGAATCTTCAATAGACCCTTAAAATTTCTTCATAATGCAGAAAAAGAAAAACGAGGGGTATAAGAAATTACTACTCGACGTTTTTCTCTTCTTGTTGCTTCTCTATTTTTGCTATTAAGTCAGCATACTCGGCATGAACAACTTTTTTGAACGCCTCTTTAATTATCACAGGATCGTTCTCTGGGAAGCCATAAAGCTCTGCAAACTTCTGTGTTGTTCCAAGAATCTTAGTTCTCTCATAGGGTTCCGCGTAAATGAGACCCATCCCCAACAGGCGCTTTATGTGCTCGTAGGCTTGGTTTCCCCTTAGCTTTACCAGTTTGCTCTGTTCTATTGGCTGAAGGTATGCTATCAAGGCAAGGGTCTTGAGTTCCCCGGTTCTTAAGTCCGGTCTCGGCATTAAATGGACAACCCTCTGGGAATACTCTTGCTTAACCTGCATCACATATTTATCTCCAAGAACTCGAACAACTTCTATAGCACTCTGTCTTTCAGCATACTCAGCCGCTATAAGCTCAATAAGCTTTTCAAGGTAATCAAGAGATTTTATACCCAAAGCCCTCGACAGCTCTTTAAGGCTCAAAGGCCTCCCGGCTACAAATAAAGCCGCTTCAACTAAAGCCTTGTCTTCAATTAATCCCATAATCTTCACCCGAAGTAAGATAATTTTAAGTTATGAATTATTTGCCTTTGCCTCTTATATATTTTCTTCTATAAAACCTCGCCCTTTAGGACGAGGTAGGTTACGTTGGTTTCGTATTAGTTATTTCTCATAAAACACGCAATACATAGAAACATATTTCTCCTTTTCCAGTAAGAATTCATAGTCTTCTGGATAATACTTCGCAAGTTCTGGATTTTCACCAGCGAATTTTTTAATAGACCCCATAGAATCCCAGATAGTTACAAGAAGGAAATGAGGCACTGTGTCTTCATCTTTTCGTGTGAAATATAGTTTTAGTAAACCATCGACAGAGCTATAATCCGGTACTGCCCTTTCAATTAAGAACTTCTCATACTCATCAGCTTTTTCAATAGGAACTCGCCCGTGCCACAACCTCATAATTGCCAAGATATCATCCCCCTCTTTACTCTATAAACATTGATATTCTTCTCTTTTAAAAGAGGAGGTCAATAGATTAAGCAAAAAGTTTATAAATACTTCCATATCAGAAAAATATGAATAATATGAAAAAGGTGAGGAGTATGATCGAGATTAAAAAGGGGAGATACATCTTTGGGACAGCTAAAGTCGGGCAGAGGGGACAGATAGTTATCCCCAAGGAGGCACGGGAAATGTTTGATATAAAACCCGGTGATCTCGTGCTGATTGTGGGAGATGAAGAGAAAGGACTTGCAATAGTAAAGGCGGATGTCATGAAAAAATTAGCCTTGGAGATACTCGCTGGACTGAAGGGGGAAAAAGCAGATGAATGATGTAAAACCAGAACCCAATTGGGCATTTAAAATGATTGAAATCATCCATGACAATCCCATAATGCGCAGGCTTAGAAATCCCTACAAGCTCCTAAAAGCAGCGGGAATCCAAAAAGGCATGAAGGTTCTTGAAGTGGGTTGTGGTCCTGGAGTTTTCACAATCCCTGCAGCAGAACTCGTTGGAGAGGAAGGAGTCGTTTATGCTGTGGACATTCATCCATTAGCTATCAAAAAAGTAAAGGAGAAGATCCAAAATAGAGGTGTAAACAATGTTATCCCCATCTTAGCAAATGCTGCAAAAATAGAGCTCCCTAACGAAAGTGTGGATTTAATCTTCATTTTTGGATTAGGGCACGCTGCTGGTGGATTGGAACCTATACTACGGGAAGCCTATAGATTGTTGAGACCTGAGGGCATGCTGGCATATGAAAAGGGCCGCCGACATGAAAAGGAGCTCATCCATACAATTGAAAGTATTGGATTTGAATACGTAGGAAAAGAAGACAAAATTTTGAAGTTTAAAAAGATAGTTTCTGGATAGTTGGCACTGTTAGGATAAGATGATGGGCGTTAGGTTTAAATTCCTGACAGTACTTCAGAAACTATCTTTCTGTTTGTCTTTTGCCCGAATTCATTGTTTGATTCCCCCAGATATAACTGAATGGCTTTAGGAAGTGGTGCCCCAGTTATCTCGGCACTATCTTTTCACTCTATATCTTGGCGATTGCAGAGGATGTTCTTTCATCCTGGGCTCCATCCTACAATTAAAAAAGATAAAGAAAGCGTAATGCTCATGGTTGCTAAACTTTTACTGGTTTCTTTGAAACATCCTTAACTGACAAGTACGCAAAGATTGAAAGAAGCCCTAATACTAAATAAGATGTTACATCATCCAATGGAGTCCATCCAATGAAGTCTTCGCTCTTTAGGAGATATGCTTCAATCGCATCAGCACCAATAACAAGCAAAGCTAGTATAGCCAGTCCAATGCTTAAAATTGAGCCGGCATAAAGATAGGATGTTGCTTTAAAGTCATTTTCCAATGCCTTTTTGAACCCTGTTAAGTAAATTGCGCTTATTGTTAATAATACAAAACCAACAAATAAATCTCCTGTTGGGGACACTATCACTGTCATTTCTCTTCTAAAGTAGCTTAAGCTTTCTATAATACCGTAAATAAGATAGAGGAAGCCAAAGATTAAGGTTAAATATTTAACGGTTTTTATTTTCATAGCAATGCACCTCCTATTAACACTATCACTAATGCCACTAAGTAAGCTAACAGCAACTCATAGAGAAGAGCAAAGAGAGCCCATTTTGTTCCAGCTTCCTGCTTAATTACACCAATTGTAGCAACACAAGGGACGTAAATTAGAACAAAAGCCATGAAAGCAAAAGCGGTTACTGGAGTAAAAGCACTACTTGATGCTAAAGCATAAGGTAAGCTCTCTTCCCCAACCCCATAAAGTATTCCCATTGTTCCAACAACAACCTCTTTAGCAAGAAAACCAAAGAACAAAGCCACTCCAGCTTTCCAGTCCCATCCAAATGGTTTGAATATTGGTTCCAAGGCACGTCCTATTGTTGCAACCCACGACTTTGCTAATAATTCACCACTTTCAAGTGCGTTTGAACCAAGATATCCACTTGGTCCAGTGACTGATAAAAGCCAGACTATAATCATCGTTGCAAAGATTATTGTTCCAGCTTTTTTCAAGAATTTTTCTGTCCTTGTCCAAGTAACTCCAAATATTGTTCTCCAATTGGGTTTGTTATATGGAGGCAATTCCATGACAAAATGTGAAGGCTGTCCTTTGAATATAAACCTCCTAACGAGCCAAGCAAGGATTAAAGCCAAGAGTATACCCAAGATATACATGCTTGTTATCACTGTTCCTTCTCTTCCCATAAAAAATGCCCCTGCGAACAGAGCATAAACAGGTAAACGTGCACTACATGACATTAGGGGATTAATTAAGATTGTTAATATTCTGTCCTTCTCATCTTCAAGTGTTCTCGTTGCCATTATTGCCGGAACATTGCATCCAAAGCCCATTATCATTGGTACAACGGATTTTCCATGTAATCCAAATCTGTGCATCACTCTATCCATAACAAAAGCTGCCCTTGCCATGTATCCGCTATCCTCAAGCCAAGAAAACACTAGGAATAGAAAGGCAATCGGAGGTAAAAACACTAAAACACTCCCCAGCCCTGCTATTATTCCATCTCTTAAAAGTGAAGCTAAAGCATCATTGCCTATACCACTTCCAACTGCATCACCAAGCCATCCAAAGAATGCGTCTATTATATCGCTAAACGGTGCTGAAACATCAAAAGTAAATTTAAATGCCATCCACATTAGGCTGAAAAATACTGGAATGCCTAGATACTTGTGAGTGAATACCTCATCAAGCATCTCAGTAAAAGTTATTCTTTCTTCTTTCTTGGTAACAGCTTTTTTTGCAATTTCGCTAATTATTCTATACCTCTCATCAGCTAACGCGAGTTCGATATCACCATATTTTTTGTGCAAATCGTTGAACACATCAATTAAGGTTTTTAGTACATCATCTCTCACTTTACTCTTTTCAATTATTGCTCTTACATCATTATCTTCTTCTAAAAGTTTTATTGCAAGCCATCTCAAGTTATACTGTCTAGTTAATTTCTCATCTTTTTCCAAAACCTTAATTAGCTTCTTTATATAAGGTTCAAAGTTTGGATATTCAACTATTGGTGGTTTTCTGTCAAGAGATTTTGCGATTCTTTCTTTTAATTTATCAATGCCTTCTCCTTTTGAAGCAATTGTTGGAACAACAGGAACACCTAATAACTCTTCAAGTTTTTCTGGATTTACATTATACCCTTTCTCTTCCGCAATATCAATTTTGTTTAAGGCTATAACAACATTTGCCCCAATTTCAAGAAGCTGTAAAGCCAAATAGAGATTTCTTTCGAGGTTTGAGGCATCTATAATGTCAACAACAACTTTTGGTTTCTCTTGGACAATAAAATTTCTTGCAATCTTTTCATCAATAGAATAGGCGGTTAAACCGTAAACTCCAGGTAAGTCGACAACCTTAAACTTTATTCCTTTATGCTCAAGTTCTCCTTCTTTTTTCTCAACTGTTACCCCAGGCCAATTACCAACGTGTTGCCTTAAACCAGTTAAAGCATTGAAGATAGTACTCTTACCAGTATTGGGATTTCCAATTAGAGCTATTACTACTTCTTTCATTCTTTCACCTCCACGTAGATTTTCATAGCTATACCTCTTCCAAGGGCAATTTGTCCTCCTTTAACTGAAATAATTAAAGGGCCAGCCATTTGATTCCTAACAACAAAAATTTCACTTCCCGGGTTTAGTCCCATATCCACAAGTTTTCTAAAAATTCCATGCCCTCCAGCG
>Ga0190315_1000183_pt1 | contig 38800 bp, 40 predicted proteins | sample 48701101_MG_FD_161673 | JGI IMG/M metagenome (GOLD analysis project Ga0190315, IMG submission 161673) | Hydrothermal vent sediment bacterial communities from Southern Trench, Guaymas Basin, Mexico - 4870-11-0-1_MG | ecosystem: Environmental > Aquatic > Marine > Hydrothermal vents > Sediment ...
GCCGCTGGTTAAGCCTGCTATGGACAGCGCGGATGCGGTCTTCGAACGGATTGCGGCAGTTGTATCAGAGCTTGAGATTGCGATGTTTCTCTGCGGCTGCAAGGATCTCTCTGAGTTGAAGGCAAGCCCGGTTGTTGTCTGCGGGCGGATCAGGGAGATACTTCACGCACGCGGGTTTGCATGAGGTGCCCTCCGGCGGCAGGCTGTGAAATTGTTTGGGACCCTGTAGTAGCCTCCGGGTCCGGACAAACTTTATATATTATGTGTGATTCATATCCACTGAATCTTATCAGATAACTGGTGAATACGGTGTGTACATCAGCTAACAAACCTGTAGCGCACAGCGATGGAATTGAACGGGGTGAGGCGGGGATATGCGAGGCGTAAACAGAACGACACTGACCCTCTTATGGGTTCCCCTCGCAACAATAATCGGCATTCAGATTCGCACCGGCGCAAGCGTGCTACTCTCCTGCCTGCTGGTTTTTGTTCTTCTCACCGGTGGAATTGATATTCCGATCGCCAGGAAACGGATGAGAAAACCCGGGTATACGAGAGAAGCGGTGCATCTGCTCGAGGATGTGTATTCGGTACCGCTGGAACAGGACTTTTCCGACAACAAACGCTTCTTCGAAACAGTGATCGCAATCAATCTCGGTGGCTTCGTGATACCGTTTGCTGCCGCATGTGCAATCGGCGCAATGTCTCCGAACCTCGCAGGAATTGAGATAGGAATCGTCATGATTGCAGTGACCCACATCGTTGCGACGTTTCGTGAGGGGGTGGGAATTGTTCTCCCTGACCCTCTTTGCGTCCTGCCGCTTGTTCTTGCGCTGTTGCTTTCGCCCGAAGACGTCGTGAACGTTGCGATCTCTGCCGGCGTAATCGGCATCCTGATCGGGCTATGCACCGTTCTCAGCACAATCGACGCCGAACGAGAAGGGAGCGCAAGAATCAGCCTCGGCGGCGCCGGGAGTTTTCGTGCCGTCTACTTGACGATCTTGCTTGCGGTACTGGCGTCGTTGATCCGGTGACCGAAATCGAGAAGCGGATCTCGTCGCCCCATCTGTTGACTGCGCCTGTTATGGGCAGCGCGGCGATGATCGCGGACACGGTCTCGGGGCAGAGGTCAAAAAAAGAGTTTCGCCCCGACCGGAACGTCTCCTGCAGTGATCCTGATCCGTTCAACTCTTTTCGACAATGTCACCGCCCGGTTCGGTTTCAGTAAAGATCTGCCCCTCAAAGGAGTACACAGCAACGTCGCCTCCGCCATTCCCCGCGAGCCACGCATCCGGAAACAGCCCGGCTTTCACACAGGTCTGGCTGAGAAACTCTTCTGCATCAAATCCCCACTCTTCTGCCACCTGCGGCAACAACAACCCCTGATGGATGCCTTTTTTGACGATGAGTCCATGTCTTCCGATCTCAATGTGTCCGGGCAGGTCTCGTGGCTTTGCGTCGATCTTGGTAGGCGGGGTCAGTATCGTTATCTCGACTGTGATCTCCGCCATCTCCTCGTATCGAACAGGCGGAAACCTGAAGTCGCGCACCGCTGCACTGACCGCAGAATTGAGAACCGCGTCCACAAGCGCCATCACCGGTTCCGGATAGCCGATACATCCGCGGAGATCGCCATCTTTGTGCAACGTGACAAATACGCCCCGCATCTCGCGAAATACGTCGGGCAGGTCGCCGGTTTCCACAACCGATCCGGATAAGTGGGCAATGATTGCTGACCGCGCCAGTCTGACTGCAATGGTGCCCTCGTCCAGGTCAAGCATGACTACCCATTGCCGCAAACCGGACATATACTTTGCTAGTGTCGTGACAATTTGATTCTATGGCGTCACTTTGGGGTTGGATTTTGTAAGTTCAAATCGGTGCCTGTGGATGATTATATCACGAAATAACCATTTTTCAACCCTTATGGATTCCACTCTGTCTGTCATATTCATCGGTCATCGGTTAAGACACTTACCGATCCACTCAGTATTTTCATGAAATAATATTCATCAACCATTTATATTCAGGTATCCCCAATTACTTCTAATCAGTTATCTGAGTGGATATTGATGACAACCGATACACATATAATCGAAAAAGATCTTTGCACGATCTTTTCACCTGAATGGCTACGTAACTCAGCCCGTGAAACCGGGCTTGTAAAACGAGAGAGAAAAATCGATCCTGTGATCATGTTCTGGGTTTTAGTCATGAGATTTGGCGTTCGACTTCAGCGCACTCTTGCCAACCTGAAACGTGGGTATGAAAAGACATCAGAAACCAAATTAAGTGATAGCAGTTGGTATGAGCGGTTTACACCAAAACTCACGGAATTTTTCAAGGTGTCTGTATCTCACGCCATAGAACACATTGCACAGGAACAAAATCACATACTCAACGAAAAGCTTTCCCAATTTAAGGATGTATTGATACAGAATAGCAGCATTGTCAGGCTTCATGAGTCACTTTCTAAGAAATGGCCTGCGACACGGACTCGAAAGGTTGCTGCAGGCGTAAAAGTGAGTTTGCTGGTGAGTACAGTCGCAGATGGACCTAAACGTGTCGCTCTCTGCGCCGAGAACAAAAGCGAGTTGAAGACGCTGCACATTGGGCCGTGGGTGAAGGATCGGATCCTGTTGATCGATCTTGGGTTCTACAAACACCAAATCTTTGCAAGAATCAAAGATAACGGAGGTTACTTCGTATCAAGATTAAAGAAGAATGCCGACCCAATGATAGTTGATATAAATCGAGTTTGGCCTGGTAGAAGCATTGATGTTCAGGGAAAATATATAAATGAGGTCTTGCCGGAACTTAAAAGACAAATGCTTGATGTAAATGTTGAAATATCTTTCAAACGTAGGAAATACAGAGGTAAGCAGCGGAATGATACTGAAATATTCCGGTTGGTAGCAATACTAAATGAAGAGACTGGAAAGTACTATACCTACCTTACAAACATTCCTTCTGATGTGCTGGAGCCTGAAGATATTGCGAAGCTATACGGTGCGAGATGGGGCATTGAACTGGTTTTCAAGGAACTTAAGAGCAGATATGCTATGGATGTCGTCAATACCACCAATTCCAACATAGTAGAGGCGTATATTTGGATTGCTATACTTACACTCCTTGTAAGCAGAAGAATCTACTCTATCGTACTAAGTCTAAACCCTGAAAAAATGAAGGTGCGGTACACGCAGTTACGTTGGAGCACGATTTTCGCAGAAAATGCCAGTGATCAGCTTAAACTCATATTGCGCTACTGTGGAATCGAGATCTTCACTTGAGACGATAATCGGCGTCTATTCAAGTCATGCGCTTGATCCGCATGTCGACCGATACCGTTTCAGGAGCGAATGGTGGGTTTAACCGATGACGAATGAAAAACGCTCAGCAGAAACAGTTCCCGGCTCCGCGTCCTTGCGATCTGGTACAACGCCTGCAGCACGATCCATCTGGCACCAACTGCCACCAGCAGGACGATTCCGGTTCCTTTTGCCACAAGGATTATGAGGGACTCGCCCAGATCACCGGTTGCTCCAGCCAAGAGAGGCGTAAACAGCATCATCGGAACGATTATCACATCCTGGAAGAGCAGGATGGCGAGAGTCGCCTGCCCGTGGGGGCTGTCGATTTCAGCCCGTTCCTGAATGAGCTTGAGAACGATTGCCGTGCTGCTGAGCGCTATAAGAAATCCCATGAAGATCGATTCGCCAGATATGAGACCGATCTTTATTGCTATGAAAAAAACAGCCACAATGGTTAGCAATACCTGAAGCGAGCCGCCAAGCAGGATCGATCTCTTGATCTGTGACATGCGTTTTAATGAGAACTCGAGTCCGATCGCAAAGAGCAGAAGTACGACCCCGATCTCAGCTAAAACTTCAACTTCATGGACACCTTTTATAAGCCCCAGTCCATGGGGTCCCGCCAGTATCCCGGTCAGGAGAAATCCCACGATCGCTGGCACCCGGATCAGATGGAATATGAAGAGTACAGCGATGGATAGTCCGAATATGATGACGATGTCATTTAATAACGGTATTTCCATATACTAACATGGGCTTGGTTTCATATTGAAGATTGTCTGATTTTGACTGTTCTGTGGTCGCTATCGGTAGCCCTCACGTGTATAGCAATCGCGGGCGTCACTCTATCGCTTTTCTCGTCTCTCTCGACTTTGCGACTTTCTCGTTAAATCAGAGGAACGCCAGGACGCAGAGGCGCGCAAGGGCGCAAAGATTAAAAACCACTCCCTTTGGCATCTTTTGAAAACCACGGAAGTAATCAGAATCAGAAAAAATTAAAAACCTAACCCCACAACATGCGACAACATTTATATGCAAGAACCGCCATAATGCGTAACTGGTGGGACTGTGGTAGATGTCATCTACAACTCATAGACTCTTCCACCGTAATCGGAGATGTGGGAGTAGGAAACCAGACGGCACGTGGACAGTCCGAATGGCGATCTTCCAGGATATGACAAATACAACAGAACACAGGGGGTATAACACAATGAACGTACTTTCGAACATGTCAGTCAACAAGAAATTGATGGCTGGCTTTGCGCTCGTGCTGCTTCTGACAGCCGGGCTTGGGATCACTGCGTATTCGCAGGTAACGACTATGAACAACGCTGTCACGCTGCTTGAGACGGCTGATGGAATCGAGATCAACGTACTCGAAGCCAGGCAGCAGGAGAAGAACTTCCAGCTAAGAGAGCGTCAAGTAGATCTCGATCGACATGCAGAAGCAATGGCGCACCTGAAGGAACACATCAGTGAAGCTGCAGCACTCGTCACAAAAAGCGAGGATAAGGTACTCGTCGCAGAGGGTGAATCAGCCGCTATTGCTTACGAGAGCGCGTTTTCCGAACTGGTGAAGGAGACGCAGGCGATGCATGTGATCGAGGAGGAGTGTGCAACCGAGATGTACGACATCGAACACCATATCGAGAGCGCAGACTATCTCGATAGCGCAGAGATGCATTCGCTGCTCCGTGATATCACGCGCGTCGAGCGCGATGAAGAACACTTCATCATTCACGGCGACGAGGAGTCTGCCACTGCTGTTGAGAACGAGATAAACGTGCTCAGGGCAGAGGTTCACGCTTCTGCACTTACCGCCTCTGACAAGAGTGCGCTCAAGGCAGAGATCGATGAGTATCATGCGACATTCATGAAACTCGTGGAGATCGAGGAGCAGGTCGATGCATATTCCGCAACAACCGGTCCGCTCATAACTAACGGAAGGGCAGTTCAGGAGGTTGCGCAGGAACTGGTAGAGCATATAACCACAGAAGCGAATGCTGCAGCAGCGAGCGCAAAGACCGCGGTCGTTGCGTTCGTTGTGATTGCAACCATCCTTGGAATGGTGATTGCAACCGTGATCTCAAGGTCGATCACAAATCCATTAAACGAGGTCATGACCGGTGCAAACAGGATCAGGGATGGTGACTTTGGCTACGACATCAAGATAGACTCGAAGGACGAACTGGGCGAGCTTGCACAGGTCTTCGGGGATATGAAGGATAACCTGCAGTCGATTGTGAGTGAAACGGAACGGATCGCAAAGAGTGCTGCTGACGGTGACCTGACTGCCAAGCCAGAGATCGAACTGAAAGGCGACTACAGAAACATCGGGGATGCTCTGGACAATCTGGTTGGTGTTCTCTCGAGCACGGTCACAAGCGCAAAGGGCGTCGGCGACAGGGTGCTCGGAACAGCGCAGGGGCTCTCATCAGCAGCAGAGGAGATGAACGCGGGGATGGAGCAGCTCGCATCAGCATCCCAGCAGGTCGCGGAAGGCTCGCAGAAGCTTGCCGAACTTGCGCAGAACGCGGCACGCGACACACGGGATGTTGCGGCGCAGATTGAGCAGACGTCCGCAAACGCAAACGCATCTGCCGAGAAAGGGCAGGAAGCGGTTCGGATCTCGCAAGAGGTTCAGGATGCGGCTCAGAAGACGCTTGAGGGTCTCGCATCGATTCAGGAGGGGGTCGCAAAGACATCCGATACTGTGGGCGAGATGAACACAGCAATCGAGAAGGTCGGGGATATGGGTGACGTGATAACCGATGTCGCTGATCAGACGAACATGCTTGGCTTAAACGCCGCAATCGAAGCAGCCCGTGCTGGTGAAGCCGGACGCGGCTTTGCTGTTGTTGCGGATGCTGTGAAGAACCTTGCAGAGAAGGTGAAGGATGCGGCAGCCGAGTCAGCGGTTGCGGTCGAGCATATCCAGGAGTCGGGAGAGGACGCGATAACAGCGACCGGAACCGCGGTCGAGGAGTCATCCAAAGGCGGGGAACTGATGCATATCGCACTTGAGGGCGTCGATAGGACTGTGGCAGCGATCGACGAGGTCAACACCATGATTGCGGAGATCGACGCCGGCGCAAAAAACATAGCCGATGTTGTGAAGAATGTCGTCACAGGAATGGACGAGGTTGCAAGCATATCAGAGGAGAGCGCGTCCGCATCCGAAGAGAGTTCGTCAGCGGTTGAGGAGCAGACCTCAGCAATTCAGGAACTGACAGCAGAAGCCCAGGGGCTGACCGATGTTGCGCAGATGCTGATGAATGAACTTGGCAGGTTCCGGACGCGGGAAGCTGGAATGGAATAGAGAGGCTGGAGGGTCGGTGCAATGGACGAAACAACCGGAAGCGCGGATGAGGCGATACTCGTCGTCTTCACGGTAGGGGACGGGGTCTACGGGGTCGATGTGAGTCAGGTGCGTGAGATTGCGAGCATGCACGACACCACACCCATGCCGGATGCGCCGGACTACGTGGATGGAGTGACCAACCTCAGGGGCCAGGTCACGACAGTAACCAACCTCAGGCGAAGGTTCGGACTTCCGGATAAGGAGAACGACGACCGTTCACGGGTCATCGTCGTTGAGCCGGACGGTGTTCCGGTCGGCATGGTCGTGGACTCTGTGAGCGAGGTTCTGCGGATGCCCGCGGACGCAATCGAGCCGGTGCCCGATATTCTGATGGAGTCGGGAGGCGCGGAGATCGACTCCGAGTATATCGAAGGCGTCGGCAAACAGGGGGATGGTGCGTTAATCATCCTCCTTGACCTCGAGAAGCTGCTTGCAGCGGCGTAGGTCGCAATCCCGCGGATCCGGGTGGTGGGAGGATCCGCGGGATTTTATTCTTTTTTTCGTAAAACAGACCCCGCAACCCATCGGAAACAATTTTTCCGGTTCTAATGCTTTATGTGGTCGATAGTGGTAACCACCTCGCATATACGGAAAATCGCGGGCATTTCTCCATACCTTTGCGTCTCTGCGACTTTGCGTTAAACTGGAGAACGAGAATGCAAAGACGCGAAGGCGCAAAGTCGCAAAGATTGGAAACTACAGAATCCATCAGAATCAGCAATTTTTAAGTGGTGGAAACTACATACAACTACTGGAACGTTTCGGTTAAACTGATACCGGACTATGATTGAAAAATGATCGGGGCTATAAAATGATCGCAGAACAGGTGAAATTTGATCTGGACAGGGTTTCTGAATACTGCCGCCAGCACAATATCAGACGGCTCGCGGTCTTTGGTTCAGCTGTGCACGGGGATATGCGACCGGATAGCGATCTTGATCTACTGATAGAGTTTAAAAGCCCGGTGGGGCTGTTTGCTATGGTTGAAATGGAAGATGAGATGAAAAACCTCTTCCCAAGTGTTCCGAAAGTAGACCTTGTAACAAAGAACTCGCTGAGCAAATACTTCCGCGATGAGGTAATCAAAGAGGCAGAGGTGGTTTATGCGGAATGATATTACTTATGTCCGGCATATTCTTGACTGCATCGACAATATCAGAAATTTTGTGAAGGGCAGGACATATTCGGATTTTCAGAGTGATCTGATGCTGCAGAGTGCCGTACTGCACCAGTTCATGATTCTGGGTGAGGCAGCCGGACAGGTATCCAAAAAGTTTCGGGATGAGCATCATTCCATCCACTGGAGAACAATGATCGGGATGCGGAACAAATTGATCCATCACTAAGCTTTGGTGTTGATCTGGATGAAGTCTGGAAGACTGTGCGCGACGATCTGTCCGAACTTGAGATGTTGTTCGAAAAAGAGGGGCTGAAATGACACGTAAAACCAAGGAGAATACCTTAGAGGGGAGAAGCCTCTGGATCCGCGAGAGTTTATTCTTTTCTTTTCGCAAAACAGACCCCGCAACCCATCGGAAACAATTTCCGTTAAATTTCCGTTAAACCGATAGTTCATAATAGGTCAATCTCTTGCTGGTCCCTCTTTGAACCAGTACCTCCATGTCGAGCAATGATCTCAGGTCGTTTCTCGCTCTTCTGTCTGTTATCAAAAATGATTTGGGACTATCCAGTTCACCCCTTCGCCCGATACTCCTCAATTGCGACGTGCAGCGCATCAGCGGCAAGGTTTGAGCAGTGCAACTTTGCTTCAGGAAGCCCGCCCAGTGCGTCCGCGACATCATCTCTTGTTATCGCAAGAGCCTCGTCAAGCGTCTTCCCGAGCGCCAGTTCGGTCGTCTTGCTCGCTGTTGCGATCGCTGCACCGCACCCGAAGGTCTTGAACTTGATATCAACGATTCGATCGTCTGCAACCTTGATGTAAACGCTTGTCATATCCCCGCAGACCTGATTGCCTATTGTCCCGACCCCGTCGGCATCAGGAATATCGCCGATGTTCCGCGGGTTTAAGAAATGATCCATCACTTCTTCGGTGTACTCCATGACACTCACCTCTTTCCGCCAGCGATTGGGGATATGGCGCGGAGTTTGCCAACGATCTCGGGAAGAACGTCGAGCACATATAGAATCTCCTCTTCCGTATTCTCCCTTCCGAGCGTGAATCGGATCGAGCCGTGAATCTCCTCAGGAGCGAGCCCGAGCGCAAGCAGTACGTGAGATGGCTCAGAAGATGCTGATGAGCACGCAGACCCTGTGGATACCGCAATTCCCTTCACATCGAGGTGAAGCAGCATCGCTTCGCCCTCGACAAAGTCGAATCTAAGATTTGCGTTGTTCGGGAGCCTTTCTGTCGGATGCCCGTTCAGATGCACATCGTCGATTGCAGCAATTGTCCCCTTGATCAGCATATCCCTGAGTTTGGTCAGATGCGAACAATCCGGCGCAAACCGCTCGATGGCAAGCATCGCAGCCTTCGCGAAGCCGACAATTCCTGCGACGTTCTCGGTTCCGGCACGCAATCCCGACTCGTGCCCGCCTCCGTGCATCAGGGGCGCAATCTCAACCCCATCCCTGACGTAGAGTGCGCCAACGCCTTTGGGTCCGTATATCTTGTGCGAGGAGAGGGAGAGCATATCGACCGGAGTCTTCCGGAGATCGATCTCTGTCTTTCCGAACGACTGGACCGCATCGGTATGGAAGAGCACTCCGTTCTTCCTTGCTATCGCGCCGATCTCTGCTATCGGCTGGATCGTTCCGATCTCGTTATTCGCATGCATGATCGAGATCAGTTTCGTGTCGTCGCGGATCGCATCCGCAACGTCGCCCGGGTCAACGAGCCCATCGGAACCGACCGGGATGTAGGTGACATCGCAGCCGTGACCCGCCCCCTCCAGATACCGGCACGTGTTGAGTATCGCGGGATGCTCGATTGCGCTTGTTATGATGTGCCCTCTTTCACCTCTTCCAACGCCTCCTGCCATCATAACTCCCTTCAACGCAAGATTGTCGGATTCGGTTCCACCCGACGTAAAAAAGATCTCGCCCATGCCTGCGCCGAGCGCGTCCGCAACTGTCTGCCGTGCAGCGCCGAGTGCACGTGACGCATCCTTCCCAAACGAATGCAGGCTTGACGCGTTTCCGAACGCTTCCGCAAAATACGGCGCCATCGCCTGCATGACCTCGCTATCAACTGCGGTTGTGGCTGCGTGGTCCAGATAAATTCGTTTCATGTTATATATGGTGGAATATAGATCATAGTTTATAAATCACAATTTAATCTGACTGGCTGAAAACCCCCTCTTGATAAGTATGTCCTTTATGCGGTGCAGATGATTCCCCTGCAGTTCCACTGTCTCGTTCTTGACTGTTCCGCCGCATGCGAACCTGGATTTCAGGTACGTCGAAAGCTCGTGCAGATCGATGTCGTGCGAATCAATCCCGTCGATCACGGTAACCTCTTTTCCGTATCTGCGCCGCCGAACTTTGACTGTTATCCACTGCTGCTCCTTTGCTACCTCCTCGCAGATGCAGAGCTCTTTTGGGAGCCCGCATACGATGCACATTTCTGAACTCATTGTCTGGGTGTTACCTCCGATAGCTATGTATTTAACGAATGCTAAAATCACCTTTAGCATGATGATATTAAAACATGATGGTACGCCGATTGCAACCCGCGTCGAGTGCGTCACAACCACGCTCCGGATGATGCTGGGGCTCATGTTAAGAAGGAAGATTCCGGATGATTACGCAATGGTCTTCGTATTTCCGGAACCGAAAAGCGATTCCATTCATGCCCTCTTCATGCGATTCCCGATCGACGTTATCTTCCTTGACAAAGACAAACGAGTGATTGAAACCGCAAGATTGAACCCGTGGACCGGATACAAGCACGTTAAGAATGTTTCGTACGTGGTAGAGATGAACGCGGGGACATCAGACAGATACGGACTCGTAGCGGGAGCGGAATTGACATTTGATATAGCCGCAACACATATAAATGATCATGTATAACGGTGTTCAAGTGATAAGATGGCAGACGTGTTCAAAATATATGCAAACGGCAAATTTGTGCCGCAGGATCAGGCAGTAACCTCAATCTACGATCACGGATTTTTGTACGGCGACGGCGTCTTTGAGGGGATACGTGCGTACAACGGACGGGTATTCCGTCTGGAGGCGCACATCGACCGCTTATACGACTCGGCAAAGGCGATCATGCTGGATATCCCGCTCTCAAAGGACGAGATGAAAGACGCGATCCTCGAAACACTCCGCATAAACGACCTCGAAGACGCATACATACGACCGATCGTCTCAAGAGGGATCGGCGACCTTGGTCTTGATCCGAGAAAGTGCGAGACCCCAAACGTCTTCATCATATCACAGTCATGGGGCGCGATGTACGGCGACCTGTACGACGACGGGCTGACCGCGGTGACGGTCACGGTGCGCAGGAATGCGCCCGAATCGCTGCCACCGAATATCAAGTCCCTGAATTACCTGAACAACATCTTCGCAAAGATCGAAGCAAACTACAAGGGCGGCGATGAGGCGATAATATTTGATGTGCGCGGGAATATATCAGAAGGCTCCGGCGACAACGTCTTTATTGTGAAGAACGGCTCAATCGCAACGCCCCCGGTCATAAACAACCTGCGCGGGATCACACGCGCCGCGGTCATCGAGATCGCGCAGAATCGCGGTTATGCTGTGCGAGAGGCCGATCTCGGATTGTTTGATCTCTACACCGCAGACGAGATCTTTGTGACAGGCACTGCTGCCGAGGTTGCGCCGATAACGATGGTTGACGGGCGCACAGTCGGCGACGGGTCGGTCGGACCGATAACAAGAGACCTGATGCAGGGCTTTGGGGCAATGACCCGGAGCGAAGGAGTACCGATACAGGAGAGGTGATACGAATGAAAAAAATAGTAACAAGAACACGAACGACAACACAAACAACAACAATGACACGAACGACACAAACAACACGAACGATACTGACACTGCTTGCGATACAGATGGTCTGCCTTGCAGCCTTCGCGGGCGTTGCGAGTGCTGCGAACGCAGAAGCAGTGGGGCTTGCAGAACAGACGTGCAACGAGATGGGGTCACACGTTGGTTTTTACAACAAGAACGTAGATAAAATTCCCTCATTTATGAGCCCGATCTTCGGAAACCAGAAGATTAATCTGCACATATCGGACAAAAGGTCCGAGACTATTATTGGTGTGCAAACCAAAGGAATGAAGATCGTCGAACTCAAGAAAGAACCTTTCAAGAAGCCGACTATGAGCGTGTACGTCACCAAAACGCTTATCGATGAAGGGCTTGCTGCGAAGCACACCGATCCGGTTTCAGTATTAACCGACGCGTGGAAGGCTGGAGAGATCAAGTACAAAGCGCACACCTACGGAATGAAAGCAAGAATGTTCTTTGCAAAATTCCTGATCTGATCGATCCGATCCGGAAATCCCATGATAGAACTCCGAAGCGAACCCTACACCCTCATCTCACGCCCTGATGTTCAGGAGACCGAGAAGCAGTTTCGGGCGTGTCTCAATACGGAATGGTGCAGCGGAGTCATGTTCAACGTGCTGGTGCATAGAAAGTTTGCACAGCCCGTTGAATATGATGCCGTGCTCTGGAACAATTATTCGATGATGTTCATCGAGTACAAGGACTCGAAAAATGCCTACAAGAGGATGAGCGCAAAACGCGCACAGCAGGTATCCGATTTCTCCAAAAATATCGCAAGAAAGTTCGGATTCGACGAATACGCCTACATTCTTGTGGTGAATGGTATCAGCGAAGAGACGAAGAAGGGAGAAGTCGTAACAATCCCGCTCAAAAGACTCCCGAGTTACGTACCTGCGCCGAGATCAACGGCATCCGAACTTGATTATGTGAATAAACTGGTAGCGCAGTACGAGCGCACAGAGAATCCAGCAGAGGTTACACGAGAGCGGGTGATTCGTGAGTTGCGTGTGCTGAAGGGCATGATTGAGCAACTATAGTGAGAATGCACATTCTCGGTTATTCGGTTAAGAAACCTTTCTCACCGCCAAATACAACTCAAAACATAACTACCCAGGTATGTTAATTGGTCGCCCGATTGCGATTCTGCACTTTCTGGCAAGAAAGATAACCGCGGAGGGCGCAGAGGAACGCAGAGCATTTAACCGTTTATTTCCCCTCCGCGTCCCTCTGCGTACTCTGCGGTTAAATTCCCGGTTTGGTTACAGTAGCCCCCCATGTCCCGGGTAGTCCCAGCATAGTGAAGCCCCCCCCAATAGTGGTTTTAGATACCTGAGTAGTTACCTCAAAACAACTCATTTTTCAGGACGATAAGAAGAACGACTGAGCGGAGGCTGCTGCAAACCGGTCGCCATTTTTTGGCAAGCAATCATATCTCCACGCGCTCGGAACGCGGAAAATCCTCCGCACCATCCCCCTCATCGGAGTCGCCTTCTATCAGTTGCTCGATTCGCACCTGCCGCCGCCTGCAGGATCATCAGCGCGTCGAGGGATGTGACGCGGTTGTCGCCGCTGACGTCCCAGCGCGGGTCGGGCGGGCGGCTGCCGACCGCGATCTGGAGCGCGATCACGGCGTCCGCGGTGGTGAATGTGAACGATTCATCCGGGGTCGGGGTGCATGTGATAGGATCGGTCTCGAATGGATAGAACTTGACTTCGCATCGATACGGCGATTCATCGTCATCGTAGATGCTCGCATCGATCGTGCTGTTGTTCATTCCGGCACCCCAGTAGTTGTGCTTTGCTTCGACCGATTGATATTGACCCATATAGAACTGCCATTCCCAGCCGCCGCTCGCAATGTTGTATTTGCCGTTCGCGATGATGTTGTTATAACTGATGTTGTTGCCGGTGCTTCCACTGTAAAGGTGGACACCATCTCGTGTGTTGTTCTGCACCCAGTTGCAGGTGATGATGTTGTTGTTTGCATTGTAAAGGTAGATGCCGCGGTTGTTCAAGTTCGCTGTGTTGTTCGTCAGCATGTTGCTGTTTGAATCATACAGGCGGATGCCGTGGTCGTTATTCGAATTTGCAGTGTTGCTCGTCAGCATGTTGCTGTTCGAATCATACAGGCGGATGCCATGGTCGTTATTCAAATTCGCGGTATTACTCTGTAGCGTGTTGTAACTCGAAGACGAAATGTAGATGCCGTTGTAGGTGTTCGAGTTCACGCTATTGTTTAAGAGCGTGTTGCTAATCGAAGAATACAGCCGGACGCCATGATCGTTGTTCGAGTTTGCGGTGTTGTTCAGGAGCGTGTTGCTATTTGAATTCCACATACCGATGCCGACGTGGGCGTTGTCTGACGCTGCGCTGTCGGAGATTATATTGTTGCTCGAATAACCCAGTGAGATACCGTGGTAGCTGTTCGAATTCGCGGTGTTGTCCTGCAACGTATTGTAACTCGAATAATTCAGGTAGATACCGTTGCCGTTATTTGAGTTCGCGGCATTGCGCATCATCGTGTTGCTATTTGAATCCCACATGCCGATGCCGATGTTGGAATTGTCTGATGCAATATTGTTCGTCAGCGTGTTGCTACTCGAAGAATCCAGCCAGATGCCGTGCCCATCGTTTGAGTTTATTGCTGCATTACTGAGCAGCATGTTATCGCTCGAATTCCAGAGGTAGACGCCGTTTCCGTTGTTCGAATTCGCGGTGTTGTTCCTGAGCATGTTGCTATTCGAATCATGCAGGTGAATGCCGTTGCGTGAGTTGTCTGATGCGGTGTTATTCATCAGCGTGTTGTCTTTTGAATCCCCTATAAAGATGCCGTCCCGGCTGTTCGAGTTCACGGTGTTGTTGTATAGCGTTGTGTTGTTGTTCAAAGAGCCAATGGAGATGCCGTGCCAGTTGTTCGAGTTCGCGATGTTACCAGTGAGTGTGTTGTCGTTGTTCAGACACTTCAGGAATATTCCATTGTCACTGTTCGAGTTTGCGCTGTTATTCTCCAGCGTGTTATAGTTTGAATAATACAATCGGATGCCGTCATAGTTGTCTGATGCGTTGTTCTTCATCAGTATGTTGCTGTTCGAACCCCACAGGTAGATGCCGCAGTAATTGTTTGATTTTGCTGTGTTGTTCGAGAACGTGTTGTTGATAGAAGAATGTAGCCGGATGCCAGTGTCGTTGTTCGAGTTCGCGGTATTGTTCTCCAGTGTGTTGTTACTCGAAAAAGACAGGTAGATGCCGAAGCGGTTGTTTGAGTTCACAGTGTTCTTCGCGAGTGTGTTGTTGCTCGAATACTGCAGTAAGATGCCGTTTTCGTTCTTCGATGCATTATTCCCGGAGATGTCGCAGTGATCCGCACCGCTGATATGAATCCCAGCCATCCAATCACCCGTCGCCCCCGTCACCGCAAAACATGAGATGTTCACATAATCCGCGGTCACCTCAAAGACATGATCATCTGTCGATGCCGCGGTCACAGTCACCACATCCGCGCCCTCGCCCACCAGCGTGAGCGTCTTGTTCACATCCACATTCTCGTCGTACCTCCCGCCCCCCACATAGATCGAATCCCCAGCCGCCGCAGCACCCACCGCAGCCGATATCGGCGTCCCGCTCACATTGAACGCGCCACCCTCCCGCCACCAGCCGCTTTCATTGACGTAGAGTTGCTCGGCAGCCGCCATGCCGCAGAACGCGAGAGCCGCCAGTGCAAGCGATAGAATGATATGCAATTTCAGTCTACTCAAATACATTCCTCCTTCCGCGGATACTCTCCTGCGCAAACAGAATCAGCATCACTATGCTACTTAAACCTGACCGGTCTCGAACTGGGGCTTGCCTGATTGCTTTGAATCGTTCTGACGAGTTATCGAATTACAGTTACCTGATGCCAAGTTGTTTCCTTATCAGATCGCAGAGACTGTCTTTGATCTTCGAATGTCTGGGGACCGGTGCTTTCTTTCCATTCATCGGATTCATGTATATGTCGTGTCGCCCACCATTGCGTTTCAGATAGCATCCCGCGTCTACCAGTTCTCGTATAAAATCACGCCGTTTCACGCCTCAACTCCCAGTTCCTTAGCCATAATGGCAGTCTGCGGCAATGCCAAACCCCCCTCTTCTTCCATCATCAGCCTGTACACGTCTCGAATGTTCTCTTCCAGTTCCTCAAGAGATTCGCCCTGGCTGAATACCCCGGGAACTTCCCTGAGCCTGCCGACATACCATTCCTCATCCAGCCAATATTCAAGCGTAAAATGTCTTAACATGGTTTCGCCTCCTTACCTTGTGGTTCTGGCTAACATGATTAAGTTATCCTCTGTTATTATAAATCATAAGCAGGGACATCAGATCTCCACGCGCTCGGAACGCGGAAAATCCTCCGCACCATCCCCCTCATCGGAGTCGCCTTCTATCAGTTGCTCGATTCGCATCTCAGCGTCGTCAAGCCTTCTGTTGCAGAGCCTCGACAGCCCAACACCGGTCTCGAATCGCTTGAGAGCGTTATCAAGCGTTGATCCTGACTCCTCCAGTTCATGCACGATCTCTTCCAGTTGCTTGAGTGCGTCCTCAAATGTGATCTCTTCGCTTTCGCTTTCACGCTTACTTTTACTCTCACTCTCACTCATGATCCCAGCCCTCCTTTACTCTGCGCACCTGACATTCGATCTTACCGTCTGTTACCAGTATCTGAAGCTCGTCGTCGCGGGATACGTCCGCTATGGCGTTAACAATCGCATGATCCGGCACCCTCTGAACGATGCTGTATCCACGCTGCAGATGGTTGAGCGGGCTCAACGCATGAAGCGTCGCTTCGAGCATGGACAGGTCCTTTTTGCAGAGTTCCAGCCGGTGCGCAACCGCTGTGTGCATCTGCCTCGTCAGTTCGTCTGTGTACTGCCGGAGCTGGTTGATCCGGTCTCTCGGATGCACAACACCGCGCTCAAGACGTGAGACCTGCCCCCTCCGCGCCCCAATCGCCATCTTCATCGCGTAGACGAGTCTGGCAACAAGTTCCGCAATCTGCTGCCTTAATTGCTCCCGATCGGGAACCGCGATCTCGGCAGCCGCTGACGGCGTGGGCGCACGCACGTCTGAAACAAAGTCGCAGATCGTAACATCAGTCTCGTGCCCGACAGCAGAGATTATGGGAATCTCTGACTCGTAGACTGCTTCTGCGACCTCGATCTCGTTGAACGCCCAGAGTTCCTCGATTGAGCCGCCGCCTCTTGCAACGATCATGACGTCGATCCCGTCCGTTCCTGGCACTGCCGACCGCGACTGTGACTGCGACAGCCGGTTCATCTTCCTGATAGCGTGCGCGATCTCACTGGCTGCACCATCGCCCTGCACCCGTGTTGGCGCAAGAACGATCCGCACAGCAGGAAACCTCCTTCTGATCACGTTCAGTATGTCGTGCAGAACAGCACCTGTGCGGGATGTGACGACTCCTATCGTCTCCGGAAACTGCGGCAGCGGCTTCTTGTGCGCGTCGTCAAAGAATCCGCGTTCATCCAGCCTCGCCTTCAGTTGCTCAAACGCCTTGTACAGCGCGCCGATCCCGTCCGGCTGCATATCCCAGACCATCAGCTGGTATACGCCTCGCTTCTCATACACCGTGATGTCGCCCATGCATATCACACCAAGCCCGGTTTCAGGCGTAAATTTCAGTTTCTGGTTTGCGCCACGGAACATAACGCAGTTTAACTGGCTGCGCTCGTCTTTCAGCGTGAAATACATGTGTCCTGATGTGTGGTGCGTGAAATTAGACATCTCGCCGCGAACCGAGATTCCGGAGAGCGCAGAATCGTTCTGCAGCCGATCTTTCACGTACTGGGTCAGCTCATGCACCGTGTAGAGCATAAACGATAGATCGATTGCGAGAGACATAAATCTGTGCCACAAGTGCGGGGTGAAAGTGAACACTCGGGTTTATTATCACCAACACCGATTCACTGTATGATTCACTGCACATATCAGGGCTCGTGGCTTAGCCAGGATATAGCGCCGGCCTTCTAAGCCGGACGTCCCGGGTTCGAATCCCGGCGAGTCCGTCAGGTATCGCGGGAGTGACGAGGGTGTGAGGAGGAACGAGATATGAAGAACAGGAGAGGAGGTGAGAGATGAGAGAGATTAAAGGGATCGCACGCGAGACCCTCGAATTCATTCTTGAGGTGAGCAAGTCCACAGCGCCGAACGAATTTGCAGGGCTGTTGCGTGCCGACGACGGGATCATAACCGAGGTGATCGTGCTCCCGGGAACCGAGTCCTCAGAGGTGAGCGCAGTGATGCGCCTCTACATGCTGCCGATGATATCGGTCGCAGGTTCGGTGCACAGCCATCCGACGCCGAATGTCAATCCGTCGAGCGCGGACCTCTCGCTATTTCTACGAACCGGAAAATGCCACCTCATCGTCGGCTTTCCGTACAACGAGGGGAGCTGGAGGTGTTACGATGCGAACGGGCGGAGGAGGGGGCTTCCGGTTCTGGATATCGACTTCGATCAGGATATCGACGTCCTGTGAAACGCCTCCGGTCGTGTTGCAGTCATGTAACAGATCACCGTGCGATTGCGATTGTGACCCGCCCGTACCGCCTCTTCGTAAGTATCAGATCCTTCTCTTCGGAGAGTGCGAGCGCACACGGCTCTGCCACGCCAACGAGATTGAACCTGCTTGCTTCGGATGGGGACGGCGGCGTGTGCGCATTGATCGTTTCGTCGTCCAGAAATACGATCTCGCGACCAAACGACTCTATTGCATCCTTAATTCCAGCTTCATCTTTTTTGAGCCGGGAAGACGCGAATATCTTCACGCAATCGAGATCGATTCTCGCATCACGGAGTGCGCATTCGATTGCAGCACGCACCTCCTCTCTTGTGACTCCCCGTCTTGATCCAACCCCTACGACCACGACTGAGTCCCCTCTCTCGGTCATGGACGCACGTTCCAGCGTTCCGATCTTCCGGCGCACCATGACCAACCATAATCATCGGTCAATCGTATTCCCGCCACGTCTTCCCGCACTTTGTGCACCTGAAGAACCTGGTCTCGCTCTCGTCTGCAGACCTGAGCTGTCGCAGCCACCAGTATGCGGTGTCGTTGCCGCATTCATCGCATCGTGCACGCGTCGTCGGCATTCCGGCGTCGGACCCTCCCTCGAGTACCGCGATCGTCTTGTCTGCACGCTGTTCAACTGATATGACGGATCTACCCTCGCCACGCTCCTTTGCAAATCCACATCGCCTGCATGTCAGTGCGCCGTCCTTCAATACCAACATGCTGCCACATTCGGGACAGAATTCCATGACCTAACCCTTTGCTCGCTTATATAATAAATATACGGCTCCGTGCACAACCTGCGCCGGACCGGGCTTCCCCATCCGCATCAGAACCCTGATAACGGATGACGACCACTATTTCAGCGAATCACAGGCGTCGCACCGCGTCGCACAACACCCATCGCCGGGATTCCCATCACCAACACATCCAATCGACAAGAACATGTCACACTTTGAAATCACACACAAAGACTCGGCAGGAAGAATCGGCAGGCTCACGACCGGACACGGGAGAATCGAGACTCCTACGGTCATGCCAGTTATCAATCCGAATATATCGACGATTCCTGCGTCCGCTGTTGCGAAATTCGGAGCAGAGGTCGTAATCACCAACGCCTACATTATATACCAGAATCCGGAATTAAAAGACCATGCAATCGAAAAAGGCGTGCATTCGCTACTTGATTTTGATGGTGCAGTCATGACCGATTCCGGATCGTACCAGTTGTCAGTCTACCACGATATCGAGGTCACATCAGACGAGATCGTCCAATTCCAGCAGAGAATCGGATCAGACATCGGAGTACCGCTCGACATCCCGACTCCGCCCGATGTATCACGCGAGCGTGCCGAATCCGAGATGGAAACGACGATCAAGCGGTGCAGAGAGGCGCGTGAACTGATTGACTCGACCGGAGGGATGCTCCTCGCAGGACCGGTGCAGGGATCCACACACACCGACCTGCGGCACGAATGCGCACGCACGCTCAGAGAAACGGGATTTGACGTCTACCCGATAGGCGCGGTCGTGCCGCTGCTCACAAATTACAGGTTCGCCGACGTTGTTTCCGCAATCGTCGCATCGAAGAAAGGACTCTCGCCTGCTGCGCCTGTTCACCTCTTCGGCGCGGGGCATCCAGCAATGTTTGCGCTTGCGGTTGCGCTTGGCTGTGATCTCTTCGATTCGGCGGCTTATGCGCTGTATGCGAGAGATGGGCGGTACCTGACAGCTCACGGGACGTACCATCTGGACGATCTCCAGTATCTCCCGTGTTCGTGTCCGGTATGCTCATCGTATACCGCAGATGAGTTGAGAAGCGAATTTGCGTGTGAAAACCATATCCTGCTTGCAGAACACAATCTTTATGCGACATTCAGAGAGATCCGCCTCATAAAACAGTGCATCGTTGAGGGGAACCTCTGGGAACTCGTTGAGCGCAGGTGCAGGGCGCATCCGAAACTGCTTGCAGGACTCAGGCGCGCGGTCGAGAGCGCGGACTGGATCGAAACGCTTGACCCTGTACGGAAATCGACGTTCTTCTACTGCGGAAGCGAATCAGCGCACCGGGCAGAGGTTGTCAGGTTTAGAGGGCGGCTTGACCGATTCGATCTGCATGGAACGGTGCTGATCCGTACACGGAAGATCAGAGGGGAGGATCGGTTCGATCATGTGCTCAACCTGAAGGCGCCATTCGGTGCGTATCCTGTCGAACTCGGCGAGACGTACCCGTTCAACGCGGAGGTGCCGGAGTCGCAGGAACCGGATTACGATGCGGCTTTGGTTGCACTTCTGAATGTGCTCCGTTTAATCGAACTGAACCCGGATGTGTCATTCACAGTCGTCTGTGGGTGGGAACATCCGCTGATGGGTGAGATTATGGCTCGTCCGAATGTGAGTGCGGCGGCAGATTCGATATGATGCGGACCTGAAAGGTATCGAGAAGGAGATTGACGAAGCGTCCCCACAGATTCAACTGAGATCGTCAATATCAGAGAGTCCACTTTCTCCATCCCCCCACTCACTCACCCATCTCGCACACACCCGGGTTCACACAAACTCGCCAATCGTCCTCTGGTACCTGCATTTGTCCAGCAACTGAATCTCACCCTTCCATTCGCTGTACGGCGTGCGGATGCGGCTCGAAATCTCACGCAGCGCAGAATCGACGCTCCCAAACGTGACCCCGCCACTTCGGAGTGCGTCCCGAACTGCCTCCCGGATAACCCAGACCCCAAGAGGCGCCCAGTAATCCGGAAGAATCTCCCGCACGATCGCGACCGTTGCCTGCCTTCTTATTGCATGAAGATACTCGGCGACAGAAGTTCTTGCTGCGTAATACCCACCAGCAAGTGAAGAATAGCCCTTCTTTCCCGAATACTCCTCCCGATCGCTCCCGATCCACAGTTTATCAGACCAGACCGAATCCGGCAGCCATATCTCGACCAGTTCGAATGAAAAACATCGTGGGATGAGCAATATCTCGAAATGGTTCCCGAACTTCTCGGCTGTGAAGAGGGTGATGTCGCGCACCTCGGGATAGTCCCGAACGTTGTCCAGAAGCATCTTCCCGATCATGTCATCGATCGCTGTTATCGACCACCGCGTGGGCACGAGTTTTCGTTCCGCCCCGAGCAGTCCGATCGAGAATATGCGCGTGATGTGGTGCTGCGAGACATCGTGCCGGTACAACTCGCGTATTGCGTCCGCGGCAAGCGAATCTGTGTCGGATACGAGATAATCGACCTTTCTCGGGACTTTTGGGTTCTCTGTGAGCGTGATCTTCTTAATCTCGCCCGCTGGACCCATCGGCATCAGCATCCCGTCGAACGCGACCGTTGCATTCAGCGGTCTTGTGAACCAGACCTCGGTATCCACTGGCAGCTCAGCCATCGCCAGCTCCTGCGAGGTCAGGAGAGCCGGGTTGTCAGACATCCCTTCATCCCCCGCATCCCCCACACCCCTCGCATTCTTCGCCTTCGTTGCGCTCGCTGCATCCTTCACATTCATTCTGGTGTACGAACGCACGAGTTGCGACCGCAATCCGATGATCTCGCCAATATCCCTCCCCAAAAGCTCTTTCGGATCGTCATAATGCCGCGCCTCGCTGCCACCCACATTCGGTGGCACAAGTGGACCCGCAAAGATGTCGGGATAGCCTTTGCGCCCGACAAAAACGGATGGCGGAGACGCTCCGAAGAGGCTGTCAGCTGGCGCGATCGTCTCGACCACCTCGAAACGCTCGAGAATCGGGCAGTGCTCTCGTCCGCAGAGCCCCTTTCCCTTGCAGGTTACGCACAGGTTCATTGCCATGTCATTGGTCTGGCAGGTAAAATACGTGGCGGTCGAGACACCAAAGCATTTTTAAAGCATCAACTACAGGTGTATGTGGTCGATATGAGGTTGCGCATAATTAGTTCAAAGCGGGAGATCGGTACACTTGACCCGACAGAGGAACATGTGCATCTCACGTTCAGGCCATCGAATGCGGACGTCGTTGCACTGATACAGGCGTGTCCAAACTTGAAAGTGGTGCACATCCCGAATTCATACAAAAAAACGATGTCAAAGTCAGCAAATATGTTTTTGTCAGCAAATAACATCAAATTGCTCGTTGGTGATGTGTGTGGGCATCGTAAAGACATTAATCAGTACTACACGGTCAGTGAGGCAATCATTTTAGAGATACTCAATCACCAGAAGAACGGCATTCAGAGGAGTGAGGTCGTCAGGAGAGTCAACAGAAATTTTAGATTGAGTCCTGACCTGATCAATCACATCATCGATACGAACAACGAGCAGATGGAGCTCTGATATGTTCCGATAAGAAAGATGGATTTCGCCTAAAACTCCACCTCTGGTGCGGTTTCCGCTCCTTTCTCCGCCTCAAAGTATGGTCGTTCGTCGAACCCGAACATGTTGGCAACGATTGCCGCCGGCATCCTCTTTATCCGGGTGTTGTATGCCCTGACATTCTCATTGTAGCGCATTCGTTCCACTGCGATGCGGTTTTCAGTCCCCTCCAGTTGTGCCTGCAGGGCAAGGAAGTTCTCGCTCGCCTTCAGATCAGGGTAATTCTCAACGACAACAAGAAGCTTTGACAACGCAGAATCCATCGTGCCCGCAGCCTCCATCTGCTCACTCGTCGTTCTCGCCGCGCTCCACTGGCTTCGTGCCTTCGTAATCTCGGTCAGGAGTTCATCTTCATGCGATGCATAACCCTTAACAGTCGAAACGAGGTTCGGGATCAGGTCGGCTCTTCGCTGGTACTGGCTCTCCACCTGTGCCCATGAACTGTCAACCGCCTCCTCAGAACTCACAAAACCGTTGTACATCGAGAGGAACCAGCCGCCAGTGAGCAGTGCGACCACCGCGACTGCGGCGACAACGATAAGTGCCGTATTCCTGGAACTCAATTCAAATCACCTCAAATTTATCAACAATCTCTCCGATATCAGATAGTACCTTGATTATGTCTCTTATGTACTGCTCCTTATCCTTCTTAAATTTGGCATTGCTGCGCCGTATATCATAGATCTCTCTTAAGACGTCAGTATCGACATCATAAGCATCCGAGACTGCCCCCCACATATCACCGGGGCTGCTGGCAGGCAAGTCCTTCAGATACAGGAGCGCTCCAATGATCGGCGCAAGTACGGGAACCGCCGCAAGCGCGAGCCTCTCGAGATCCTTACCCTTGAACCGGAGATACTCCCCGCGGATGTGGAGCAGCTTTGATCGGAACTCAAACTCAAGCTGGTGTCGCAGGTGCGCCTTTGATATTACAAGGTCATGCAGGAGGTCTTCACCATCGAGTATCTTGTGGTGCTGCTTGATGTTTAAAAATTCGATGGGGAATACATCGGCACCGTCGAGGAGTTCCTCTCTTGTCAGGAGAAGCGGTATTTCCCTGATCCCTTTGAGTTTATGCAGTGTATCAAAGTCGATACTATTGCAGACCGCAAGGAGTGGCATCTCATCACCAGTCCGGTATTGCGCAAGTGTAACCAGATTGTCTCCCAGAATCGTCTTTATTTTTTCCGCATCTGTCTTTGTTGCCATATTATCACCATATCACCGATAATCATCCAATGATCCTCAAACACCGATCTGTGATCTGTTGCATCACCTCACCAACCGCCACCGAATCCGCCACCTCCGGACATGCCGCCTCCAAATCCACCGAAGCCCCCACCGCCACCGAATCCGCCCCCGGACATGCCGCCACCGAACCCGCCATAGTATACGTGGCTGCGCCCCCCACCTCGCCGCCCGATAGACATCAGAATGCTGAAAGCTATGATGAGGAGGAATAAAATTCCGACCCGCCCATCGGAGGTGCCGGTGCTGCCATGATTGTCCATGCTGTACTCGGAGATGACCTCGGAATCACCTTCGAGGAGCCCTTCGATCACGAGCATCGATTCGTAGATGCCTTTGCCGTATTTGCCACTTCTGAAATTGGGTACGATGATCCTGTCGCCGATGTTTACCTTCATGCTGTCGGTGATTACCCCTTCAAGTCCGTAGCCGACTTCAAACCTGTATTCTTGTTCCTGTTTTGCTACAAGAATCAAAAGACCGTTATCCTTATCCTTTTTGCCTATGCCAGCCTCTTCGAAGAGTTTTACAGCATACATCTCTTTGGGTTCGCCTTCAAGAGACTCTACAGTAACGACAGCAATCTCAACGGTCGTCTCTCTTTCGATCGTCTTTGCAAGCTCGGTTATCTTTGTTTCATAGGCAGGATCGAGCATATTCGCATCATCGGTGACATATCCGGTGAGATGCGGATAATCGACGGCTGCAACAGCAGGCGGGATTGCAAGGAGGATCAGCAGGATCAATATCGTTGATGGCTTTGTCATTTTCATCGTACCACGGTCTCTTGTTTACTGCCTTCTAATCATATCTATAATTAACTTATGTGAAATTAACTTATGTGAACGCATACGACATGGCTTTCGCAGGTCTCATGGGTCAAACGTCCATTTGCCCCTGCCCGAGCCACCTCTCAAAGACCGGATCTTCGAGCACGTAATAACCCTTCTCCCTCCTCGAAATATGACCTTTGTCTTCCAGATATGCTAAAAACCTGCTGACATTGGAGACTTTATCTTTTACGGCTGTTGCGATCTCCTTTGGCGTATGGCAGCCCTTTGCTATCTGTAAGATGACCAGCCGCTCCTTTGAACCCAGAGCGTTAAATTCTCCTTTGAAGAGCAGGTTCCCCTCCTCTCTCAAAAATTCCCCCTCTACCTCCTCAATATCCTCAATCGTCACTTCCCCTTTCTTTTCTAGCATTTTTCCGATGAATTGTACATAGAACGGGATTCCAGTAGAAAACTCATAGATTTGTTCGATTCCTGCATCTGTTATCTCAAGATTTCCCAGTAACAACTCTCTAACGGCTTCTCTCTCTAAAGGACCGATCTCTTTTGCAACCAGCTGCCTGTAGAATGGCGATGCAGAAGACAGGACTGTGAGATTCATCGTGCTCCTGATCGAACCTGAGATGCAGAGGGTTGTCCGCTCCCAGCTCTCAAAGAGCGTCCTGATCTTCCGGAGGATCTGCTCGCCAACCATGGCGTTACCGCTCTTCAGTTCGATTACCGAAGGAAATTCGTCGAGCAGGAGGATGCATTTTGTGTCGGTCTCCTCTGCGAGTTTCTCTGCAAGATTGAACGCATGTTCGACGACTAAATTCCTGTCGGCGTCTTTTTCGAGCGTCAGGAAGAATTCTATCTCATCATAGACGATTCTAAACTCTGCCGCATCAAGGAATTTTCTCAACAGAGCGAGCGGTGTTCTGATCAACTCCTTTGTCTTATATTTCAGTCCGGTGTGAGGTCTGTACGCATCGAGCACTCCCATACTCAGTTTCTGGCAGAACTCGCTTAACCCCCCCTCGATCAAATCCCAGACAGAAAAATAGACCGTCACGATCCTGTCTTCATTTTCAAGCCTTTTCTGAACCTCTTTTAGAATGGAGGTCTTCCCAATCCTTCTTTTTCCATAAAGCGCGTAACCAATAGTTGATTCGGTCTCTTTCAGCTCGTAAACCATCTCTTCCAGCAGTTCCGACCTGTTTATGAATCCCGTGCCTTTTACTGGCTGTAATGTGAAGTGCATCAAATCACTAACTTATTTGTTAGTAACTTATGTGTTATAAGGATGTCCGGCAGAGCCGCAAACATCTACCCCAAACACCCGTCCTCGCTCATGCACTTGAGCAGATCAACGACCGAATACGCGGCTCGTGTGATTCCCATGCTCTCGGCAGCCGCGTCCGTTCCGACGAGGTACAGGTTCGCGACCGGTGTTCGCACATCAGGGATGTAGCCATCGACGGTCACAGAAGCCTTTTCCGGAATTGTGACCTGATTGTGAGTCATTTCAATAAACCTATCGATACCCGGAAACACGTTGTGTATCGTATCCCACGCCCGCTCAGTCTCGGATTTCACAGACCCCTCCACAACAAACATGAAGCCAACGAGCTGTTTACCCGCGGGAGCGATCGTGCGTGAGTAATTGCTGATCGGCATCGCCCAGTACGCTTTCTCCTTGTACCAGACCTCTGACCCCATGTAATCGAATTCCTTCAGCTTCTGCGAGAGTCCGAGCCAGATACAGAGACTCTTCGACTGATCAATCATCTTAAGGTCGCACCGATAATCGGCAGGGAGGTCATCGATCATCAAAGGCAGATCCTTTGCAAACCCGGAATAAACGATTGTCTTCGCACTGTACGACGTATCATCGGTGGATATGCCGCAAGCACCCTCATCGTCCACCAGAATCCGCTTGACGCACGTATCAGTCCTGATCTCGACGTTGTCCGGGAGCGAATACAGAACCGAATTGGTGAGCGTCTTCAACCCCCCTGCCGGATACGCCTGTACGTGGGTGTTTCTGTTTGTAACAAGCCGGCTGAGGGTTGTTATGTTTGTCAGTTGTCCTGCCAGTTGATATGGTATGTTTGTTAGCTGCCCTGCCAGTTGATATGGTATATTTGTCAGCTGTTCGGTCAGTTGATTGGGTGTGGCTGGCAGGGTTGGTATGGTCGGCTCACGCGCCTCGTACATCATGCTGTCCCGCACAAAACTGCTGCCGTAGAGAACGCGATACACCGATGTCTCCTTCATCGATTTTCCGGAGAGGAAGTACGAGATCGTGTCAACGAAACTGTATGTATCCTCTGACAGATTGCGTGGCAGCCACGAGTATATCGACTCTTTTGACATGTCGGTTCCGAAGGTGGCGAGCGTCAGCGCCTTTGTCAGCGCCTGCGAGAGCATCAACCGATCCATTCGCGGAAGCGGATCGAATGTTGCGAACTCGCGCAGGTTCGATGGGATCGGTTTGATGCCGCCGGATGTCCGCACATAATATCTTCCGTAATCAACAAAATTCGGGATGTAATCAAAATATTTGTCCATCAACACCCGAAGCGGGCCCTTTTGCAAGTTTGTTATCGCATGTGGTCCGGTATCAACCTGAAAGCCATCAACACGGTAACTGTTGCAATTTCCTCCGAAATGTCTCCCTTTTTCGAGGAGGAGCACTCTCTTTCCATGTTTGCCGAGCGCAAGCGCAGACAACAGCCCGCTGATCCCGCCGCCCACGACGATCACGTCATAATCGCACGTTCGCATCTGTGCTTGTGTCTCACGCATCGGTGCCAGTGTCTGCGTCTGTTGTGTCTGCGTCCGTTTCTGTTGTGTCCGTTTCTGTGTCTGCATCAGCACCTGATTCACTCCTTCTGATGTACAGTTCGCCGAATAGCTCTGGCTGCTCCAGCCATATCTGTTTTCTGGTTGCAATAAACAATAACGATAGATATGTGACGATCTTGTCGGTATTGGGATCAAAATCGAGCAACTCGCTCATCGTTATAACCTCGCTCTCTCCGAATTTTTCTCGCAGGATCGCCTGCAACTCGGAGATCTTCTCTTCGATATTCTCATCGTGCGCGATCTTCAGAATGTCGTCGGATGTGATCGCTGACTTCTCTTCTCTCTCCCCCTTTCGGCGTCTCCTTCGCAGTTCGACCTTCTCTGCTTTTTTCAGCTCGGTGATCAACTCATCGAGTGTCACAGGTCGCTTTGACCGCCTGATTATGCGCGGTTCGGGTATCGGGTACTCTTCCGCATCAAAGTAGTCAAACTCCTCTACTGGCGCTTCAACACTCTCTTCCTCCTCCTCTGTTACGCAATCAGCCTTCATCCGCAGGAGAATCGCGGCGTAGTGGAGCGTGCGTCCGAAATGGCGTATGTCGGATTGGCATCTCTCAAGTTCGCGCAGGAATTTGTCTGCGACCTCGATGATATCGATGTTCCACGGATCGATCTCATGATCCTTTGCAAGACGCACCAGAATCTCCACAGGATCGTCGGCAGGCATGTCGGGCATTGGTAACATATTATAGGGCGATCGACATGAATGTTGGTGTCGTCGTGCCTGATAAACCGGTGGCGTCCCACCGGTGGTGTCCCGGATTTCATGACTGTGATTTTTAGGGAGGAAGAAAAGGAAGTTGTGTTTTGTAAGAAGGGGGGCAAGATAGTTTGACTACGCCCCGAAAAACCGCAGGGATGCCCCAAAATTCATTGGGGGTGGAATGGTTGAGACTTCTCTTGATCGGTGAACTTTGCTGCAAGACTTTGCTCACGCGATCAAGTTGCAAACAGCCTCCTGAGGTCACCTGAAACTGCCGCTGCAACCGCAAGGAGCACAATCTCGAGAGCTTCCGGTCGAGTTTGATCTGACGAAGTCACGACCTCACGTAATCCCCAGTTTCTTCAGCACCTTTTCAGGCATGGCTTCATACGCGTGAATGATCGTTGCGATCACATTAAAATCAGTGATCTCGTTCTGCGCCAGATATTCAAGGATCCTCTGCCGGTACATAAGCTCGGCCTTCAGTTCCTGAATCGACCAGCCCCGCCTCGTCTGAATATCCTTCAGCGCCTTTGATTCCCCTACCCGATCGATCGTATCGGCATCCGGATTCCACACAAAGACATCGTTCGTTCTGATGTTCCTCGTGGTCGGGTCGATGTCAACGATCTCAACGATCTTGACAGACCTGCGGACGCGCTGCCCTTTCACATAGAGCTGTGACTGGATGCTCATAATGTCGAGAGCCTGTATCATCGCTCTCGGAACGCTGATCGGGGGATTTTCGAGACGGTGTATCGCAGATGCGACCGAATCAGCGTGCATCGTCGAAAACGTCGTGTGCCCTGTACTCATCGCCTGAAACAGGGTGAGCGCTTCCTTGCCTCGCACCTCGCCTACCAGCAGATACTCGGGACGCTGTCTGAGAGCACCGCGGAGCAGTTCGTACATATCGATCGCCCCGCGGTCGTCTGCTGTGAACGCGTCCCTCGTCACCGAGGGAATCCAGTTCGGGTGCGGGAGTTGCAACTCTCGCGTATCCTCAAGCGTTATGATCTTCGCCTTCTCCGGGATGAAGAGCGATACCGCGTTCAGCGACGATGTCTTCCCTGACGCGGTTCCGCCAGCATAGATCAGGCTCTTATTGTTCTCAATACAGAGCCAGAGATACGCCATCGATTCGGATGAGAACGTGTGCCAGTTGATCAGATCGACCGGCGTTATCGGGACGTCTTTGAACTTCCGTATCGTAAACGTGCTTCCGTGAGCTGTTACTGCCGTTCCGAGCGTCATCTGGATTCTGGAGCCGTCCGACATAGCGGCATCGACCATCGGATCTGCTATGGATATGTGCTTGCCGCTCCGCTGCGCAAGCCTGATTATGAACGAGTCCAGTTCATCCTCCTCGTAGATCACCGACGTCGGGATATTCGTATATTTTTTATGATACAGGTAAATCGGAATGTCGTGGCCGTTGCCGGATATATCCTCGATGGTCTCGTCGTGCATCAGTGCATCGAGTTTTCCGAACCCGACAAAATCCCTGATAACGTAGTAGAGTATCTTCTCAAGAGCAACAACGTCCAGGTCGATCGCATAGTCAATCACTATCGATTTAACCTTTTTTACGAGGATCTCTTCCTTCTCTTCCTCGTTTTTGATATCCTCAACAAGAAGAATGTCTCTTAGCCGGGATCGAATCTCCTCGAGAAACTCCTCCTCAAGCCCGCTCAGACGCGGCTCGACCACCTGATACAGAAGGTCGTCGCGCTCGATGTTGTGTAGAACCACGATGAACGCGTAGGGCTCGTTCACCCACTGTCTGTCAATCTCCTCATATCCGTCCTTTCCATCGAATGAGACGAGCGGACCGTGTTTTTCGGGATCGTACGGCTCAAACTCCACTTCTTCCTTCTTAAAAAGCGTTCGAATCCTCTCTTTGAGTGGCGGCTTATCTTTCTCACTGATTTTCTTATGTTTGTCCTTGAGTTTCTCGATATCGTCCTTAAGCTCGCTGATCTTCTCTTCTTTGACAATCTCCATTGCCCCATCCATATCGTGCGAGGTCCCATCATCGGAACCTGTGACTACGCCAGTATCAGCATCACCAGCACCAAACGGGACTTTAGACCCTTTGAATATGTCTTCAGTGGAATCTTCTCCCATTATCTTTGAAATAACTCCCCCATCGCCATCCATGATCAATTAACCTCCACTAGTAGCGTATTTGCGCCACGTTCTTAATAAATTATCGGTTGCGGGAGCGGTGGGACTGTTAACCGGTCAGGAGTTTTGAATCGAAATTCAGATTGTTCAGGACATCCGAAGCTACGTTACGTCCCGCCTGCCCCCATCACCCGCCGGCAAGCACACCCTTTGTGCTCGGGATATCGGACCCTTCGATTGCGGCAGCCTTACGAAGCGCAATCCCGAATGCCTTGAAGATCGCCTCGATTGTGTGGTGATCGTTCAATCCGTCTGCTGCGATGTGTGCTGTAATTCTGGCACCCGCGATCAGCGAGTGGAAGAAATGCGCAACCATCTGGGTTGTGAGATCGCCTACGACACGCGACGAAAAATCAGAATCGAAGACCAGATAACTCCTTCCGCTGAGATCGATTGCCACGCTTGCAATGGCTTCATCCATCGGCACCCTCACATCAGAAAACCGTGCGACTCCTGCGTGATCGCCGAGCGACTGGAATATCGCCTGACCGAGCACGATTCCGATATCCTCAACCAGATGGTGATCCCCGAGCTCAAGATCCCCTGTCGCATGGATTGTGAGATCAAAACGCCCGTGCCTTGCGAAGGAGTCGAGCACATGATCGAGGAACGTTACGCCTGTGTTGATGTCTGATTTGCCGGTCCCGTCAATCACGAATGTCAGATCGATATCAGTTTCACGGGTGGTTCGGTGTATGGTTGCCCTTCGCATGGTCATCGGTACAGCCGCCCGGTAAGCTCTCGCATGGTGGCTCTATTCTCTTCGGTTATGAGGTCCAATTTGCGGTCTATACCATCTTCCACGCCCTGAATATTGATCCGCAGCGACCGCTCCTTATTCTCAATCTCAACCTCAATCTTCCTGAGTCGTGCAACCGCACTCAAAAGCATTGCAGAGAGCGCACCGACCAGGACCATCGCAGAGACGTAGATTACAGGATCCCTGTTCTCAAGATAACTGAGCCACCTGAACGTCAGCACAAATGCCGATACGACCATCGTCGCTGAATATATCATATCCTTCGTATCCATCTACTACACAACCTTTTTCCGGCGATCTGCGTAGTAATCGTGTGCGCACATTTATAAATCTTTATGCACAGACATTTTGTTGAGACCGCATGACAATTGCTGTTGCGATTGTGACGATTGTGCCAGGATGCGAGATGAAATAATATGAAACGAGCAGTGATCATCGCAAAAGGAGATGTGCAGAGGGTCGGATACCGCGACACGGTTGAGAAGATCGCGAGAAAACTAAAGCTTGTCGGGTTTGTCGAGAATCTGAAGCCTTACGACGTCAGGATTATTGCAGAGGGTGAAGACGACGTTCTCAATGAGTTGATAACTCAAATCCGGATAAAAGATCGTCCTACTTCCCCAGTGTCGGTTGAAGAGCTTGATTTTGAGTTCGTAGCGGCGACCGGCGAATTCGAGTACTTCGAGATTAGGCGCGGTGAGTGGGCGGAGGAACTCGGGGAACGGCTGGATACCGCAGGCGCACTGCTACACCTGTCTGTGGAACTCGGAAAGGAGTCTGTGGAACTCGGAAAGGAGTCTGTGGAACTCGGAAAGGAGTCTGTGGAACTCGGAAAGAAGATGCTTGATAAGCAAGATCAGATGCTAGATAAGCAGGACGTGATGATCGAGAAGCAGGACGCGCACACGCAAGTCCTTACCGAGTTTCGCGATCAGACGCAGCAGAGCTTTGGAGTTCTGGATGTGAAATACGGGGCGATATCCGAAAATATTAGCCTCGTCATCGAGGAGATGCGAAAGGAACGAGAGGAACGTGAAGAATCGATGAATCGACTGACCGAGGCGATCCTCGAGCTTGCAGAATCAAACCGAAAGAACAAACGATAGATATTGTAAAATCGGTAAAATCAATATCAGTGTACGATCTTCGATATGTCGAGTTCGAGAATATCCTCTGCGCCAAGACTTTTTAATTCCGGAATCAGGATATTCACGTAATCCTTCTCAACCACGGTCTCGATGGCATAATATTCGGAATTGTATAATTTGGACACCGTCGGTGTCTTCATCGCGGGCAGTGCGGCGATCAACGCGTCCAGTTTGTCGGCGGGAACATTCATGTCCAGCAGCACCTTGCCGCGCGCCTCGATCACCGCAAGAAGCAGCGTCCTGATCTCCTCGATCTCCTTTCGCTTCACGGGATCGTTCCAGCTATCCTTATTTACGATCAGTTTCGTGACCGATTCGAGCATCACATCGATTATCTTCAGGTTATTCTTCCGAAGTGTGGATCCGGTCTCGGTCACATCGACGACGACATCCATCAGGTCAGGAACCTTCGCCTCGGTTGCGCCGTAGGAGAAGTGAATCTCCACAGGAATATTGAGTTTCTCGAAGTATTTTTTTGTGATCTTCGGATACTCGGTTGTGACCCTGCTGTGAGGTGCAATCCCGGACGCAGATTCGATTTTCCGATCATCCGGTACCGCGATCACGATCTTGACGATTCCTGCGCCCTGCTTGCTATATGGCAGGTCAGCAATCTCGACTATGTCTGCGCCGGACTCGATCACCCAGTCATGCCCTGATATGCCCACATCGAAGTAGCCCTCGGTCACATACATGGGAATCTCCTGCGGGCGAAGAATCTTCACCTTCTCGATCCTCGGGTCGTTGATTCGTGGGTTATACTCTCGTTCTGTCCGTTTTATTGTGAGATCTGCCTGTTTGAAGAGGAGAAACGTCTGCTCCTCAAGACTTCCTTTTGGTAATGCGATGCGCAACATCGACATCCATTATGACGGTGCCGCATTAATAGTCTTCCTGTTGGCTGGCGTTGCACCCAGATCGCTTCATTATTTCGTGCATGTCATCGGTGCATGTCATCGTCATCCACAAAACTTATATATCAACGCGCACAGCACACAACCGAACCATTTGTACCGGAGAAGAATGTTATGAAACTACCCGTCGTCGAACTACCGGATATTCAGGCAAGCCGTCCCACAATTCCGATCAACCTGACGCGTGTCGGCGTCACCGATGTCAAGAAATTGATCGAGATCGCACGCAAGGACAAGCGTCCGATCGTGCTCATCGCAAGGTTCAACATCTTTGTGGACCTGCCGCATGACCGCAAGGGTGCGAACCTCTCGCGAAACTTCGAGACGATCGATGAGGTTCTGGAGGAGGCGGTCGATGCGCCGGTGTACGAGATCGAGGAGCTATGCAGCGTCGTCGCGCGGCGTCTGCTGACCAAGCACGAGTACGCTTCCCGCGCCGAGGTACAGATGGAGAGCGAGTATGTGGTGAAGCGCGAGACGCCGATCACACGGATGCGCTGCCAGGGCGTGGTCAACATCTTTGCAGAAGCGGTCGCCACGCGAGCAGGTGACGATATTGCGGTTCGGAAACTCGTTGGCGCGGAGGTTCTCGGGATGACCGCGTGCCCGTGTGCGCAGGAGATCATGCGGGATCGCGCCAGAAAGGAGCTCGTGGACCTTGACGTCCCTGATGCCACAATCGCCCAGTTCCTGACTCGGGTGCCCATGTCAACCCACAACCAGCGCGGGCGCGGAACCATCTCCATCGAGGTGCATGGCGGATACGACGTTTCGCTGGAGCGGCTGATCGCGCTCATCGAGAAGTCGATGAGTTCTGCCATATTTGAGCTTCTGAAGCGATCTGATGAGGCGTCGGTGGTCGATACCGCGCACCGGAACCCGCGATTTGTGGAGGACTGTGTTCGCGCGATGGCGCACTCGGTTGTGGAGGAGTTCTCGTACCTTCCGGATGATTCCCTGATCTCAATCAAGCAGATCAATGAGGAGAGCATTCACCAGCACAACGCATGTGCCGAGCGGTGCGCCACACTCGGGGAGCTGCGAGAGGAACTGGCTAATGTTATACCTGTTGCAGACAAAGACCAAAGCATTTAAATCAATTAGAGAGATATATAACGCCTGGGGAATCAAATGGCTGAAACGACTCCTGCGTCAGTCAGGGCTATGGGCGGCATGTCATCGATGCTGCAGGCATTCATGAAACGGATCACGAGAACAGGTGAACTTCGATCACGAATATCGAGTTACTCGTCAGAGCTGCAAGAATCTCCCGATTCTAAATTTGCTCAACAAGACGACTTGGATAACCCGTTTCAGCAGGATTTTGGAACTGATTTTGGAACGACGCCACAAGAATTATTTGATTCCCCAGCCCCAACACAAGACCCGATGCAGGATATGATGCAGAACCTGATACAAGACACTTCGGATGTCCAACTCCAGCCGGATCCGGGAAGTGGGGTTGCGACGGTCGGGGAAGATGTCGCTGCGATCAGGGAAACGATCGATGAGGTCAAGACCGTATTCTCCGCGCTAACCGATGTCGTCTACTATATGCCGGTAACACCTACGTCTGTGCCCGCAGGGACTGTGGATCCGGCAGCAATCGAGGAGATCAGGCAGAAGCTGCAAACCGTGGAGACCCGTCTGTCAGAGGGGGGCGTCGCGGCGATTACTGCGGAGGCGAAGTCAGACGATGCGATCTCAAGAATCTCTGATGTCGAAAAGACGATTTCCGAAGTAATTTCAAAGCAAACCGAGACCTCTGACAGATTGGTTGAACTGCATGAATTGGTCAACCGGAACGAATCTCTGACGTCAGCGAGACTATCGGATCTGGCAGCGTACAATGAGCATATCGGCGGTCTGTACGAATGCCTCGATGATATGTACGTGACCGTTTCCGCACTGACTGATGACGTCGGCGGCATTCTTGATTCTGTGGGTGCTGTGGGCGAAGAACGATCGAACGACGCCTGCGGACGCTCCGGATATGACAGAGACTGTGAGATTGCTGATGTGGAGATTGCGCCACCTGCAACATGCGTGAAACTGAAAGCTGTTGGGAACGAGGCGAGTCAGGTCATGATCGTTATGGAACTGCTCGATTTCCTGCTCGATCTGGTCGGACCAAACAACCTGCCGAGTATTCTTGATTATTACGTCGAGATCGGCTGGATCAGCGAGAATGCGCGCCTTGAGTTGCTTGCTTACGCGAGCGGCATGGAGTACTACTGCGAGAAAGCAGACTGGAAGTTGAGCGCCGAAGATCATCTGAAAGCCCTCTGGTTCATAGAGAATCTGTGCGGGGTCAGATTTGATAAAACCAGATTGTTACGCGTGGAAAACGAGATCGCTAGAGTGCGCAAGGGAATCGACGTGCTGTATGAGATCTGACTGACGTTTCTTCGTTATAGCCGGCTCACGCTTTGCAGATGCGTTTTGTTAGCACGGATGCGGTGAGTGATGAGAGGATTACTGCTCCAACGATTGATGCGTAGACGCCTTCATGAAATATGTTAAGTTCATATCCCACGGTTGCTGCCACTATGCCCAGACTCAGGCGCGAGTTGAAGATCGTTGCGATATAGGATGCTTGTTCAGGCATGTATTTTTTTGTTGCGATGTAAGTTCCGATATATTTTGATATGAAGCATATTATCACGAATAATGAAATTAAGATGGTATTTTCATAGAGTGCTGCAAGGTTTACTGCTGTGCCGACCTTGAAGAAGAAGATTGGTGCAAGGAATCCGAATGTGATTCCCCTCAGCTTGTCCCATAATTTTATGTGCCCTACAATGACACTGGAGGTGATTACACCAAGAATAAAGGCAAGAAGAACTGTTTCGATTCCGATTGCTTCGCCTGCGATACCTACACCGAGTATCAGGAATAGTATTATCTTGAATTCAAACTCTACTGCGTTGCCTTTGTAATGACTGAATATTTTTTTGCCAAGAGAGGGTACAAAGTATGAGAATACGGCGAATGCCACAATGAAGCCGATCGCAAGGATTGTCAGGTCTGAAAATAATAGGCTCAGTGCTATCATGCTCAACAAATCCACAACCATCGCTGCTGCGAGTATTTTTCTCCCTGTGTCGTCGAGTCGTTCTTTTGATCTCAAGAGCATGGGATAGACGATGGCTATTGATGTTGTCGAGAGCGCGATGCCTGTCAGGAGCGCCTGCTCATAAGAGAAGTCCAGGAAGTGCCGTGTAATGAGATAAATTGCGAGGAAGGGACTTAAGAAGGATGCGCTGCCTACCACCATGCTGCTTTTTGCGTTCTTTTTTAACACATCAAAGTCTATCTCGAGACCTGCAAAGAACATGAGGGCAAGGATTCCGAAGTCTGCCAGCACGTTGATCACTTCTGCACTACTGAAATTGAAAAAGTTGGCTGCTATAAATCCGGCAACAATTTCGAATATTGCGCTTGTGATCTTCAGTTCTATTGCCACCAGTCCGGCAATGATTATCAGTCCGATTGCTATGAAGATTTCGTCCATGTAAATGTCAGTTACTGAAGTATGGCAGGTCTAAAGAGTATTGATGCCACCGGCTCCCCGAAGTTCTTCTTGATACTCGCCGCCAGCGTTGCCGCCTCAGCGTTGAAATCTTTAAGCTACACACGGATGCCCCATCGTGATTGAAGATCGTTTATTCCATTCCCCCAACAGTTTCGCGATCTTATCCGTGATGACAGTTGCTTTTTGAGTTCCATAGGCTGGCACTTGACCATATCGGTTAATCGGTAGTCTTGAGTCATTTTAATTTTTTCTGGTCGGTTGAAAAAACATGACGCCAATCCTGCAAACACTGGCACGATTGGATTGGAGGTATCAGTGAGATCAGTGTTAATCTGTGGCTAAAAGTTTTATTTGCCACAGATCAACACAGATTACACAGATTACGCAGATTAACGGTGTAACTGGCTTTTTAGATCGATAGTGCCACATTCCCACAGTTGTGCTTACATAAGACAATCCGACGTTCCCGGAAAATAATAAAAAGTCTCATATTTAAAGAGGAAGCAGGTGTATTTGTGCAGGTTTCGCGGCACCATACAGATATCACAAGCGTGCCCCGTACAGTTCCTTCCGCCTCGCTTCGAGATTCTCGATATCACGCCCGGCATACTCAGCGGCGGTTATGACCCTCTTCCCGGCATCGTCTGCCGCCTCATAGACCGGTGCGATCCACTCCCTGTACCTCAAATCGCGCATAAAATGATGATCAGGAATGATCGTATGCGCTGGCGTCTCGGTGATGATCCGTATCATATTTTCGATGCTCAATTCAAGGCTTTTCTTCGAGTATCTGAACCCGAGCATGTACGTCATCGGTCCATCCAGTATGACAACATCCGGCTGCTCATCGATCACGAACCGTATCTGGTCAGGCATCGCCGGACCCTCGACATCGCTTGTGTGGATGAACTTCTCGCCGCCGAATTCGATTGATGTCTGCACCACATAACCAAGTCTCGGGTTCGTTCCATGACACACAGCATCTGAAAACCGGATCAGGGTCTTGCCATGCACAAATTCGCTTCCATCCGCAGTTTTTATGGATTTCGGGATGTCTTTTAACTTTTTCAGGAAATACGCTGCTCTTGTGGTCTGGCTCTTATTTATATTCTCTTCAGGATGTTTTATGTACAGAATTTTATCTCCATACAGCATGGGTTCTTCCGGGTTGTGATGGTCGTAGTGGTAGTGCGAGACCACGAGGACGTCTGCACGCGCTGCATGATCATTGATATCCTGCCACAGTTCCCGTTCTCTCTTGATCTCCAGCGGATGCGGAGGCAGCCGGTGTCTGCTCGGACCGAGCGCAACGCCAGGATCGATCAGGATGGAGAGATCGTCGGTCTCTATAACAGTCGCCATCGATCTGGCGCCGAAGCTGTCGAATGCGAGTGGTGTTATCTCCATGCGATCATCTATTTCAAAGCTTCATCATTTATCAACATACCCCCTCCCGCGCAGGAATTTCCCGCACCCCCTCTTGCCCGCTCTTATATCCATTCACAGTAACCCGGTTATCCGCCGTTTGACCTCAATAGAACACATCATCGAAATCCGGAAGTGTCTTGATCTGGTGTTGAAGCGAGTTTGTCCATAGATTCGCAAAGTCGTATCTTCGGACTCTGGGATTTGCAGTAGATGTTTGCGATTGCGAGAACCTCGCCGTTTGAATCGAGGATCGGTATCAGGCTTCGATCGTACCACCGCCCCTCGAAGCGGTCGATCGCCGCCCACGAGTTGCACAGTTCAGAGGAAGTCAACACCTCGACCGGAACTGTGCCACTTCTCGCGTCCGGGACAAAGAACGGGAATCCGTAATACTCCTCCATGCGCCCGCGCACAAAACCGCTGATCCACTCACCCTTGATCCCTGCGATTACCCTGTGATTCGACTCCCCCGGCCGCAAGGTGCCGTAAACCGCCAGCCGGTTCCCCGGACTCCCGAGTAGCAATTCTACTGACCGCAACAGGTGATCCGGTTCGAGAAGCAGAGGGTTGATGTCCATACCCGTCCGTAATACGTCCAGTCCCTTGAAAATCGCTTCGTGTGAGCTGGTCTCGTCGCCATCTCTGCTGTA